>ERZ773250.11-NODE-11-length-153138-cov-8.587204_pt1 | contig 153138 bp, 178 predicted proteins | sample MGYA00511258_ERZ773250 | MGnify/ENA primary metagenome ERZ773250 (study PRJEB29015, sample SAMEA2738164) | human oral metagenome | biome: human oral; feature: human-associated habitat; material: saliva | place: China | collected 2187 ... | reverse complement strand
GAGTTTTGAGAGTTTTGAGAGTTTTGAGAGTTTTGAGAGTTTTGAGAGTTTTGAGAGTTTTGAGAGTTTTGATTATCTACCTCATTAGACCTCTCTTTTGATATATCTGACTTATTCTCTTCCTCATTATCTAATGCACTTTCCATCTCTGACTTATTTTCTGATGAAGCATCACCCTCACCATTTGCCATGCTACTGTCATAATTAGGTGGTGAGAAGTCATTCTCACCATTACTACCCATACCACCTGCACTGGAAGAGCCACTCTCACCACCAGATGAACCCTCTCCATCACCATCTTGATTATTTTGCTGAGATTTTTCAGCCTCATCCTTGTCTAAATCATCGCCATATAAATCATTGTTTAAATCTCTCTCAGATTTATCAAACTCATCACCATTATTATCTTCATCATATCCATTACTATATGGATTATTATCTTTTGAGCCATCACCACTAGAGTCTTTACTAGAACTTTTACTTAACGGATTATTATCTACAGGGTCAGGTACAGAAGAACCACCACCAGCACCATTAGAATTGCTCTCTTTATTTTCTTCATCTGAGTCTACAAATGTCAACTCTACAGGTTGCAAGTCAAAAACATTAAAATTACCTAAATCATTACCTGTAGGTACAAATATTCTCTTTTTTAATTGTTTTTTAGCCATATTACACCTACCTTAATGATTATCAGAATCATCTAAAACAACACAAGGCTCTTCTCTAACATCCTCTACATGAAATACACCATTAACAATAGATGTTACAATCCCAAACCTTTTCTTCTTAGCAATCCACACAATATCACCAACACTAATTGACTTAGGTGAATTTCCACTAGAACCACTACCACTACCACTACTGGAACCATCCATTCCACCCATATCACTACCACCATTATCAGCTAAATCTTCTTCGGATAACTCTGTTTTATCACTCTTATTAGTATCTTCAATCCAAGAACCATAAGAAGATTCTATTGGTAATATATATTTCCTATCTAACTCAGCATAAAAATTACCACTATCAACATATATAGGTGTATGCAAAATCTTACCATCACCTAAATCAGTATCATCTACTTTATCAATTTTAACATAATTCACACTATACACTTCTTGTACAATATATTTACCTTTAGGTATCTCTCTATGAGATTTAACAATACCAACAACAGAGGTACCTTTAACCTTAACTAAAGTACCATCTTTTAAAATCTCTTTATCAGAAACTTTTTCTTCATCAGTAATACCACCATTTTTAGACCAATAGATTTTTCCATCAGTAATTGACCTAATAACATCATTAATTACTTTTTGAAAAATATGAGAACTACTCCTCAACTTCTTAAAAGAACCATTTATATAAATATTACAAAATATATCAGCACCAACATAATTACTAATATTATCTTTCTTATTCTCATTAGAAAATGTTACTGTTGTGTCCTCATTAAACAATTTAGATGCATTATCTATAGACGCTATAACAACTTTTGCCATCTCATCAAATGACTTAAAACTTTTTAGCCCCACATTATGCTGTGCTCTCAAATGAATGATATCTGTAATGCAGTTACTAGGGAATACACCTCCAAGATTCTTAGCTGTATTTGAAATGTTAGGCAATCTTGATAACACTGTCTTTAACTTAGCATTAATAAACCCATCCATTACAACATTATCAACACCACCACTAGCATATGTGTCATCTAAATCAACAAAGCTATTCTTAATACTATGTGTACTATTATTAGTAACTAGATGTGCCATCTCATGTGCAATAAAGAAAGTTAAAAGATAAACATAACAATCCTTTAATGACCTATACATATCACCATTATTACAGTATTCCTCTAATGCCTCCCTCAAAATAAAATCAGGGTTAAAATAATATATAAACTTACCAGTTCTTTTGTGTAAACCTACTGCTAAAGTAGAAACTGCCCTACTTCTCAAATGTTTTAAGTCATTACTTGTAAACATACTATATGCCATAATATCAAAATTATGCAAGTTTTCTTTTACAACACCTACTAAGGAATCATATATGACATCACTATCACACTTACTTGCCAAAATATCAAAAGTCATTGTTGCATCTTTTGTATTATATTTTAAAGGTGATTCATTAAAATCTGTTACTTTAGTCCTTCCAATAAAGCCATATGTAACCTCATAACTTATCTCATCACTATACCTATCATGTACCTCTTCTATTGCTATCCTATAAGTATTAGGCATCGTATCATCAATAGTTTTATTCTTATTTGTCATAAAGAAAATCCTAACTTCTGCCTTACTATCATAAGGATTCACCATATCCTTACCAAAAGTTATCTTTTCAAAACTATTTTCATCAATAATGCTCTGAACAGCATCTAAATCGACAATCTTATTATCGCTACCCTCATTAATAGAAGGCGCATATCCACCCAAAGATTCTACATACCTATCAGACAAAGAATTAATAAAATTAATAACTCTTTTCTTTCTATCTCTAATCTTATTTGATAAACCCATATTGTCACCTCTACACTACGAATTTATCAATATAAGCACTATATGTATTGAACCCACTAAATTGCTTAACCTCGTGATTAACATAGGCATATACACTATCAGTAATCATTTTAACCCTAGTACCCTTACCAAAGTCACCTTGTAAAAATAGATACCTTACATCTGTCTTTAACCCATCAACATAAATAGTATCTTTAACCTCAACATATGTAGTGCCATTATCAACAATCTTAGAACTATAAGGGTTATAACTCCTTATAGCATTATTAATAATAGAAAAACTGTATTCTGGAGCATAACACTCAACAATATCACCATTAGAAATAACATTATCCCCAAAATCCATACTATCTATAGGTAATCTACTTACAAAATTATCAATATAAGAAACATCCAACATAAGAATTTTACCTCTCATAAAATAATAGAGATAGTAGTAACATTTATACTACTACATATCTGCTACTACCACCTCTACTTAAAATACTAAACTATAAAACTGTAAACTTAGATTTACTAATACTTTTCTTTGTTTTTTTGCTATCACTAATTAGTTTTCGAATATTATCAATATATTCTTTAGTAACACGAGTACCATAATCACTTGTGATATCTATAATCCAATCATCACCCACAGCCTCTGCCATTTCATACATCTTTTCAATATCTTCACCAGACAATCGCAAGAAAAGAACCATATTATCAGCATTAGGTAATATATCCTTAATACCACTCAAAAACATAGCATAATTCTTGTTAGGTAAAGATGTTCCGTGTATATCCATAAAATCTTTACACAAACCCAAACAGTAATTAACAATCTTTTCAGTATTACCACTAAACTTAGAGAAATTCCTTTGTACTAACTTCATATAAGGAATAATCAAAGTATCATCTTTTAACTGTTCTATAGTAATATCTTCGTCTAATCCTGTACCAAAAGTATTGTTAAAGTATTTTGTAAACTCACCAAGAATACTCTCACCTAGATACATTTTGAAAATATCTTCACGTTTATTAGAAGTCTTGATATCTAAACTTCTAATAAAATCTGCTAAATCCTGAACCAAATCAAGAGTATTACTACACTCATCTCTATCATCAGAGGACATAGCCTTTAAGTTATACTGTTTTAAATCTAAAGAACAAGCCTCTAAACTATCTACAATATCACTTGCAGAAATTGAAGTACCACCTACTTTTACAGAATCATTTATTAATAAAGACTCCCATAAGTCTTTACCATACAACAATGAATCTATAAACTTAATAGTTTTTTGAACTTGAACTTCTAATGAATTAGACTGCCTATCAAATACCAAGTTTTCATATTGTGCTTGAACATCGTCAGTAAACAATATTTTACCATTGAAAGCCTTCGGCATAAAACCTTTAGATGTATTCCTACCACGCATAGATTTTATATCTTTTGACAGCTGTAACATATTACGAGTAGAAGGTTGTGCATCTTCTAATGTACGTTTTTCTACACTAGCCATAATTTTTAAAGCCTGTTTAGTATCTAAATCTTTAAAGAAATCTAGTAATGTACCATCAATAGTACCATCTTCTCTCTCAGACTCCATAAAACTAATCCAAGACTTAACATCCTGCTCATCATATTCTTTTTTCCAATAAATAGAGAACCTAGCGGCAAATGCAGGGTCTAGTGTACCAGTATCACCATAACCACCACCATCTTCTTCCATACCTTCCCAAGCCATATTACAAGCTGCGATGATTTTTACTCTGTCTTTATACTCAGAAAAATCTACACCACCAAACCTACTATCTGAAACAGCCTCAAAAACGGCAGAAGTAACAGTACTTGATTGAACCCTATTAACTTCATCAAAGAATAAAATAACTTCTCTACCCTCTTTAAGTGCAGTGATAAACCTATCCTTAACAGTCTTGTCTGGCGCCCTCAAAGTCAATAAATCTGTCATACCATATTTGATATCACTAGAAACACTTTTTACAATATTCTGTAATTCTTTAGAAACCTCTTCTAAACCTGAACCCTTTAATATACCACCACCAACATATTCAGTTAATGATTGTTTAACAGGCATACCCATAAGGTCAACAGCATCTTTACTAGCTAAGTTTACATTAATTAAAACTGGCTCTAAACCAGTACGTAACTTAACTTTTTTCATATATGCTTTAACCCTGCTGGTCTTACCTAATGATGACGGCCCGATTAACATGGCAGGAGAATTATTCTCTAAAGCAGTATCTAGAAAATCACTTACAGTATCTTCTACTGGTTCTTTGACAGAATCATATTCTTTATATCCTTTTGATTCTAAGAAAGGTAAAAACTTATCACAACACCACTTAGATATATAACCCTCAACTAATCTACGCTTATATAACTTCTCTTCTGCACCATCTTTACCATCATTGTCAATACTAGCACTCTCATCAATAGAATACAAGTACTCAGACAACATATCCCATGTACGATAATTAGGGAAAACTGCTGTTCTCTGTTCATTATCTGATAATCCATTAGCAATAGCATCTATTACAGGTTTATCATTATATACATAATCCCTATTCTTCTCTAAGAACTCTAATACTACTGGGTGTATATTAGGTGTATCTGTAAATCCTTTCTTAGATGTTAAAGATTTTGCCCACTCAAACCATCTATCTTGAACATCTTCAGGATATACCTTCAAAGGAATGAACCTATTGGAGTACGCAACATCAAGGTCAGTATTAACATCATATAATGTCTCTAACTCCATCTTATACTCTTCACGTTCTAAACCCTTTTGAATATCTAAGTTTGTAGCGGCAACAAATTTACACCCATTAAATGTCATATCATTTAATCTTTTTTGATTCAATAATTGTACAAGAATACCATTAACACCTTTATTAGAGCAACGTGTAATTTCATCAAAGAATAGTACTGGTGTTTTCATGTACTCCTTATATTGTAATTGTAATTTTACAATCTTCTCTCTCTGCTCATCCGATATGGTTTGTTGCTCTTTCTCAACTACATTACCATCAGAGGCTACATCTTTTTCAATATACCCCTTTTGTAAAATATCTTCTAATTTTTGATAAGACTGCTTACAAAACTCACGGAAACCATCAGAACATACAACCAATTCTTCCATAGGACAAGCATAGCTATATTTCTTACCCTCTACCTCACCAATTTGAAATAGACCACTATAATCCAACCTAGAAGTAAATGCAACCCTAAAGTCAACCATTCTGTAATTATACTTTTTACACAATTCTTTAATTGTAGCAGATTTGAAAACAGCGGTTGGCCCTATTAAAAGTGGAACAACTTCCCTACCACCACTTTTAATTTCCTCACCTTCAGGTAAAGAGAAATAAGCATCTAACCAAGTGTAAATTGCATCCTTACCTTTAACTTCCTCAGCATAGTTATCTTTACCATTCTTACGTCTATCTTTTAACAGTTGTAATGTATCAGCAGCTGACTCCATAATATAACTTTCATCAATATGCTCATTATCATACAACCAATCATTTATATTTACATCCCTAGACTTTCTATCAGAATCTTCTAGAATAAGGAAATCTTTTGCTACATCATAAGGAACTTCGATACCATTACCGCAAGCATTTATAAAAGTATCTGTAATAATATTCTCTGAATCAAAACCACCATTACAATATAAAGTAGCACATAGACTGTCATTCACTTCTTCACAATTAATTGAATTAGAAATTCCTTGATAATCTAATTCAATAATATCTACAGTAACTTCCTGCCCATAAATACCATTAAATACATCTTTTACAACACTAGGAACTTCCATTAAAAATAGTGTGTTACTAGGTAATACCCTATATGCCTTTAAGACATGACTATCACCCTTAGTATCCACATCAAAATCAGTCTTTGTAACTTCAAACCCAAAAAATTCAGAAATATTATGAACTTCCCTAATATTCCTTACAAAATCAGCCCTATCAATAAAAGGGAAAAAGTTATTAATACTATACATCTATATCCCCTATATTACTTAAAATCTAAAATAGACATTATTCTCTTCATTGTAGAGAAATAATATTTCATCAAATTACTATCTACTACCAAATTCAACCAATCATCTATAGTCTTATTGTCAAACTCTTCAAAAGATAGAATGTATTTTAAAATTGATTGACCTATACCAATCTCACTTATTGTTAGATTATCAACATTCAAACCCACTCTTTTCATCTCACTATATGTAGATACATATAATGTAACTAATTTTGTCAATAAAACAAACCTTAAAAAGTGTACCCCTATCAATAACCTTAAATTATCCTCTTTACCACCTTGAAACTCTTGTATCCTTGACTCAACTTCTTTTAAATAAGACCTAAGAGCCTTTAACTTGACATCTCTAACAAACCATTTATATTTTGTAGGAAAGACTTTTTCAAGTACAATACTATCCAACTCAAACCCACCATTATTTGCCATTGTATCAAGCTCAGTATCTAACTCATTCTTAGCATACTTGATGAAATCCATAGCCTGTGGTCTAAACTTGCCAAAAATAGAATCACCACTTGTTAGAAACTTTCGTAATTCTATCAAAGTCTTATCCTTATAAAATAAGTAACCCCTCAACTGCAACCCCCTCAATCTCTATTAAATAAATTCAATAATGACTTACTAAACGTATTAAATGTCTTACACACATTGTATATCCTTGACACACCAACATGAACAAAATTAGACTGTCCACCAGTTATAGGTTTTCTATACAAAGACATCCCATCAACTAAACACTGCACATTCTTATCGTAATCTAATGTATACTTACAAAACTCAACAACACTTATATTATTATCACTAAGCATATCAAGTATCCCTAACCCACTTAATATATACTCAACTAAATATGTATTATTGCTATCTATGGCAAAAACAAATATGTCATACTTATCTTTATATTTCAACAACTGAATACAATTATATACAAATATCTGTGATTTATCATTACTACTATAACAACTAGACTGTATCTTCAAAGCACATCTAACAATACTATCCATATTAGACAATACATTTGACCTCTTTAAATTTTTAAACATTATAACTCTCTGCCTCAAAAACAAAGCATAAGACATTAATGCATTTAAGTATACACAAGGAATACCTTTACTCAAATAATACAAATACAGCATCTCAACATTACTATCTGAATATTGATATAAATTCTTGATTGAAAATTCACCACTTGAAAACAACATAAGATAATTAGAGTACATCTCATCATATGAACTCTCTAATATAAAATTGTTAAAGAAAAACATTGCCTGTCTTGTAAAGGTCTGATGTATAACTAAACACTTATTAATAAATTTATATAAGTACAAAGTATTGCTATACATAACTTTATGAATTAAAGGGTCATTAATAAACGTATCTTTTTCTGACTCTTTTTGCTTAACAATCTCATATACAATAGAATTGCTAGTATCAACATCACAATTAAAATTACACTTATACATCTCAACTAATATCTTATCAAAATTGTATATAGTATTAACTGTATCATATTTAAGTAAACCTAGCAGATACTTAACATCAAACCAATCAGGCAACCTTTTAATCTCTAACACATTACATAATAATTTGCCAACATTTCCAACTAAAATATAATCATCTGATTCAACATTTAAACCAAAAGCTATATTAAATGTCTTTGTATCAACACATATACCAAAAAGATTAATAAATGTTGCATCATTATCAGTAACTCTATCAATCACTAGGTAATTTTTATCAATATCTAACCCATTCTTTATCTTGACAGACCTATTTGCTATCTGCACACTTCTTATAAATGAATTACTCAATCCTAAATTCTTATGTAACCCATCTAACTCATCTATCTGAATAAAGTATCTATTATCTTTAGTAATTATATCCATTAGAGTCTCTCGATACTATAAGAACTGTTTTAATAATTTAGCACTCAACTTACTTACCAACATCAATACTCTCCTAAGTACTTTCTTATCAGCTTGTAATTGCAACTCTGTACCAGTCAAATTAACAACATTATCACTACCATCAACAGTATCAGACACAGGCATTAGTTTTAGTGATTCAAGACTTCCTCTCTCGATAACATCAAATAATGAATTTACTACTGCATTATTTTTCTCAGGTTTATATACTTTTAACTTCTTATCATATGTCTTAATTGCAGACTCAAAGAATAAACTCCTCTCTTCCTCATTAGACATATCATATGATGATATATTAAAAGTAGACTCACCATTATCCATATACCTTAAAGCATCTATATTAGCCATAGCCTGTACTTCTTCATCACTCATATCAATAGTATCAACTAAATCAAACGTATCATACATATCCACATTTGACTCCATAACATCCCTAAAAGAAGAAGTAATATCAATATTTTTAAGAGCTTCAAAAGCAGGGCAATTTATAGGGTAATCATAATAAGGAATATTAATACTAATCCCACCAAAAGAAACAGATACAGGAGAAGTAACTTTATCTAACAACTTAGCACTAGAGAAATCTTCATTATCAAGACTAGACTCATCATTCTCATAAATCTCATAGCAATCCCTAAAGTCTTTAAAGAATTTCTTATCCCCTAACTGTAACCTCATGATATATGACAATGTATCAATAGTACCTAATGCACCTTTAATTCTAGCATAGTTATCAGCAACAATCCCCCAATAAGTGAATAAGTATTTTAACACAATTAGAGGAACATCATTGCCACCTAAATCACCTTTGGCATCTCTAATAACTTCATCCTTACTTTTAACGATATTGTATACAACACTATCAGGTAAAACAGTATTATTATCCTCAGATGAATTATCTTCTGTATAGGCTCTAACAATATCACTAAAAATACTACTCCCTAGAATCTCCTGAACTGTTCTACTACTATCATTACTATCAATTTCTTTTTGCATCTGATAAAGACCACCACATTTCATAGCAGTCGCTACAGCCCTTGCAATATCATACCCAGCAGAAGAACCGAAAACACTATTAGCTACCTCACTAACCAAATTATCACTAATAAAAGTATTATCACTCCTTCTAACCTTTATATTCAGACTTAAAATCCAATCAGGGTTATATAAGTTATAAACTTGAAAACTCCCACTATATGACTTTACATAGGAACAAAAATCCTCACCAACATCCATACCAAACAACTTGTATGTCTGTACATCAGAATCTTCATAACTACACATAATCTCTTCACCTTCAACAACAGCAAAACCTGACGGTAAAGATTCTTGTGTATTACTAACTGACTTATCATTAGCCTTACTAATTTCTAAATTTCTAAAAAGACTGGTATAGATATTCTTAGCCTCTTTATTCTTAATATTAGTATCTTTTAAATCCGGTAAATGATAAATATCCCTAAGTTTATCACCAAAAATACTTCTAACAGATGGAGAGTCTAATTTAAATTTTAATAAATACCTAGACAAAATTCATACTCCTTACACAAAAAATAAACTCACATAAATTTACTAATTTTATATATATTACCTATGCCTACTAACCTTATTTGCCCTAATCTTAGACCTTGCTCTATTATTCCTAGACTTAGCAATCCCTTTACCCAAACCTTTCCAATGACTTCTCTTAGAAATTACTTCCTTTTCCCTCAACTTACTTAGATTTGTATTTCCCTTAGTCCTCATCTTACCAACAACTCTAGATTTGAATAAATCAGAAGATATTTTAGCATTATTAAACATAATAACTGTCAATACAGCTATCAAATGCTTGCATATAGTACCCTCTAATCTAGGGTTTTTGATTTTAGGGAATCTATTCTCCTTATCTAAGCCATACCCCATATTCCAAGCCATATATTTATAGCCTTTATATAAAAAATCTTCACAACTACAATATACAGATAAATCCCCATTTAATAATAATCGAGTTATCTCACTCTTTTTAAACTCTTTTAAAGCACCTATATCTTTAACATCATTCAATTTTATAAGTTGCTGATATTTCTTATTCGGAGTGTATTGACTATTCGTTAAGAACTCTACACACCCATCATTATTAACACCTACATATTTAGTGATTAACTTTTTCGCTCTCCTTTTTCTAGCACTATCAGCACCCTGTAATAACTCCTTCTTAGTAGCCTCATTAATCTCTTGTAATGTGTACCCTTCTTTAAGATACTTATCATATCTACCATCAAAAGCTATTGCTTGATATTTAGTCATGAAATCTTCATAGTACCTAGCATCTCTGTCAGTATCTATTAAAAAAGAAAAAGGGAGATGCTCACCTAGAACATCCCCCAAGTCAAGGCTAAATGAATTTTTTGTATCTCTCAGTAACAAATTTTTTGAACTCATTCTTACCCTCATCTAAACCATCATTAATAAACTTACCAAGTATAACATATAATTCCTTAACAGGATAATCCTCAATAGACCTACCAGTTATTTGTGCCTCTATGATATTATGTGTTAAAAGAGAGCTACAAGCCTTCATAGAGGATATTACATCAAAGTCATCAGAATTAATAATATTTTTAATAACCCTACCTGGTTCCTTCTTAATAATAGAAAGAATCATATCTTTATCTAAAGAATAATCTTTACCACTAATAATCTGACTTTCAATCTCTTTTACCAACTCTATATCATTATTTAATATAGCCTCCTCTAGCCTATCAAATAATGAATTATTTAATAACTCTGACATAATAATCACCTTTGTACTTATCTCGTAACTTTAAATTCTTCTTAATGTAATAGGAATCTACATCTATTTCATTAATCCTACGAATCTTTTGTACCTCACCATTTAATTTAAATAAAGCATATTTATCACATTTACTATGACAACCAATGTATCTATCAGAACAATCCTTACAAGGAACATATCTAGCCAAAATGTAGCACCACCATCTAATAAAGTAAAAAGTCATATACTAATATTATACATTAATGTCCATACAATAACAACTAATACATTTCACTATCTTCAGGCTCACTACTAGCAAAATCTTCTTCATTATACGAACCATCTTCAATAGACTTGATTATCTCTTTAAACTTATCTGTAGCCACATCACTAGGGTCTACATTTATAAGATTTAACATCGACTTCAACCACTTAGCCTTGTCAATATAATCAGCATAAGATTCTAAAAAAGCACTACTTGAATCAATCATTTGTAGATTTGAAACAAACTCTTCAACTTTTGTTGATGTCTCACTTGTAGGTAATGGTCTCATCCTAATACTAAAAGCATCAACATCAGAACCTCTACCCCTATATTTTAAGTAATTCTCAACTAAATCTGTAATACCATTAATCAAGATTTGTTGAACCCTAGAAACAGAACGAGCATACCTTAAATCCTGTTTAACAAGGGAATTATTACCCATAGAACCTAATGATTCTGCAAAACCTAAATACTGTTTAGGAACTTTTAAACTAGCAAAAAGTTTATCAGTAAAGTAATCAACATCAACAATAGACTGCACGTCTACACCATCACCAATACTCTCTACTGTAACATCACCCTTACCATCTCTTGTAGGAAGATAAATATTACTATTTATAGGAATTGGAGATGGGTCAGACCTAAACCCTACACCTTTTTGCATCTTAGTATTAGCTTGAAATCTCCTTCTAACATCTGATAACATTTGTTGTGTTTGTCCTGCACCAGCATTACCAACCTCAACCTTTACAATGTTAAATTGTGTAGACCTTGCAATACGTGATAAAACAAGAATATTATCAATTAAAGCATTAATCCTAAACATAGTCCTAGCACTGTCTACTATAGAAGTACCTACTACACGATAACAAGTAACCTCTTCTCGTGTGTTATCAGCCTTCTTAACATTTAACTTAATTTTTTCCCTCTTAGATAGTTTAGATGATATAAAATGAACAAATTCATCACTCTTCTCGAACCTAGCACTACCACTTATACCACTACCAACAGTACCAAACTGACCGGCATCCTGATATGAACCACTCTCAAAGGCATAATCCTCATCCTCATATCCTAATACGTTCCCCATATACTCAATCCTAGAAACAAGGTAGGGATTTATTACATCTTCATAATAAACAGACTTTATACCACTCTTTTCAGAACCAGCATAATACTCTCTTCTCCTAAGTTTAAAATCACCATGCTTAACAATCTCGTACGCCGTTACGATAAATATGTACATATTTTAAATATTACACACTTACACTTTGATATACCTCACGATATATCTTCCTTATTCATCATGTCCCATTTTGCATACGCTACTCTGGTTTGTATAACACTCCTAAGGCTTAAATTCCCTAGTAACGATAGGTACATATATAGAATATCTTCTAATTGACACTTTCTATATTATAATTAGCTAAATTGATTGATGCATTAACATCTCTATCAATAATGTTACCACAACAATCACATCTATATACTCTGTCAGATAATTTTAAGTCTTTCTTGACATTACCACAACAACTACAAGTCTTAGAACTAGGATAGAATCTGTCTGCTATCAAAACTTCAATACCATATAATTCAGCTTTATACTCTATCTGTCTCCTAAATTCATATAACTTCTGAATCATAATTGACCTAGATAGATGACGGTTTTTCATCATACCACTAACATTTAAATCCTCTAAAACTATCTGAAATGGCTTGGTTTTCACTATCTCAGTAGTTGTTTGGTGTAAATAATTAGTTCTGATATTTAACAATCGATTATATAATCTCTGAATTATACTATTTTGTTTTTGAATGTTTTTACATAGCTCCAATTCTCTTTTATATTTAGGTCGAATATTGCTATCAGACTGACTCGTATTCATAAGAATCTTACGTGAAAATTTACGTTGCTCACGTTTTAACTTCTTTTCTAATCTCTTAACTTCATAAGTTTTATTGATATTATGATACTTCTTAATTTCAGTACCATTCTGATTAGAAACAACAGCTAACTCTTTAATACCTAAGTCTATACCAAGTCTATTATCTGATAATTTAGTATCTACCCTATCAACCTCATAACCTACAGATAAGTACCAAAATCTACCATCAAAACTAATTCTAGGACTATGGTATTTTTGACTCTTACATATCTTAGGTAAAGATTCTCTAGTTTTTACAACACCAATCTTTTCACCATGAAATCCATTTTGTGTTCTTCTCAAACTTTCGTAATTTACATAAAAACTAGGTTTAGACCTTTTCTTCGACTTAAACTTAGGATAACCTTTACCATGTTTAAAGAAATTTTGTAATGCTATGTTGGCATCCTTAACACCTTGCTTCATTACATTACTTCCTACTTCTTTAAGCCATGTATGTGTTGTCTTTTTTAATACATTATTAATGTATTTTCTAACTTCCAACTCAGATATATGCTTAGGTTTACTGTTATCTTCTAACCATTCTTGATATACCCTATAACTCTCAGATAAAAAGTAATTATATGACCATCTGGCAACACCAACACTCTTCCAAAACAAAATCTCTTGCTCTTTTGTAGGTAATAGCCTAATCTTGACTGACCTATATATTTTGTTATCGTTACTATTTAATTTTTCTTTCAAGTTGACACCTCCTCTCTATACAACTTAAATTATATAGAAAACATTAAGAATGTCAACTTTATATGTAATATTATAATTTAGACATATTTATCTTATTCACGCTAGAACGCAACTCCTAACGCAGTCTTACTATCACTAGCAGACCTCTTATGCTTTCACATAAGCGTAGACTATATCTTCATCCTGTCTATCTTAAAACAGGAGCAACATTTTTCTTCTGCCATTAGCTTGCAGTTTTACTCTCCCTCAAGGAGATAGTCGTTGGAGGTCTCCCATATCTTACTATCAAGACTTAGGGCTTTCCCTGCTAAACATCCATTGTTTACAACACTTAGAACATACGTCTTCTGAGGTTCACTATTTTATCACTCAGACACTGATATGCTTTTATTTCATCATATGCCATCTCTACTATTTTTTCTGCTTTCGCACCTTAGATTTTTTTTAATCTCAGCTTATCCTTTAGGATTACTGTTTAGGTTGTAGAGCTTTAGGAATTAAAAGCAATTAACGTTGAGTCTGCACCCCTTACAGGATACAGAGGGTATTCTGTTCAAATAAATTTTTAAATTATTGTAACAGTTTTGTTACCCAAGACCAAAGCCTATCTTCTATATTGATATTATTTCTCAAAAAATCTTCTATAAATTTCTTTAACCCCTCATCAGTAGAATCTACCATAATAGCAAAATGAGTTGTTTCATCAACTGTACAAGAATCATCTGCTAGAATCTCCATAGCTGCACCTATAACAGAATCCTTAGACATTTCTTCATTCTCTAAAAATATATCACTTAAACTATAATCACCACGAATACCATCGATAACTTGCCCCAAAGCATTTGTATCATCATTACCTAATAACTGTTGTAAATTACTAGGTGAAAGATTAACTTTCCCCTCATTAATACTTTGCTTTGAGTGTATAGATTCAATACTTCCATCAAAAAATGAACCTACCCTACCATCTTCAATGATTTTAACTTCCCTTATGATATCATCTGTAGTATTCTCTTTTATTGTATTTAAATCTTCTATTGTATCACTCTGACTACTATTATCGGTAATATTTCCTCTTTTACCAACAAATAAATCATACCATGCCATAAATTACCCTCTTACTAATATCTAAAATTATTAATACCATAGATTTCAATATCTTCTATCATATCATCAATTTGCCTATCAATCATCTCTTCAACAGAAATATCATTAGGTGTATCTATACCTGCATATGAACCTATCCTATTTGCAATAAGAAAATCATTAAAAGTACCTTTATTTCCCTCTGCATCAGAAACAGTACTCTGTAAAGCGTTTTGAATAGCACCACATAAACTATCTGACACGTCTTTAGAGCCTACCCTAGTCCCTGTTACACCATCATTTCCCTTACCATCATAATCTACGAAACCTGCATCTGTAACTACTTTAGGGTGGTCTACCTTACGTTTAACCCTATCATGTAAAAGATTAAGTAACTCATACCTCAAAATAGGATAGTCATATAACTTAATCCTCTTCTCATACATAATCTCTACTAAATCAAGGTAAGGTCTATCAGTTCTATCTACTGACAAATAACCAACATTAAACCCCATCTCTTCAAGAATCTGTCTTGATTCCTCAGAATTGAATATATCATATGTCAACTTACCTATCCGCATACCAACTGTATTAGCAAGATAAATGACAAAATTACGTATCTTATATATAGCTATCTTCTTAGGTGGTTTAGGTGGATTGATACGTAGCATAAAATCAACACCAAAAACTGGCTTCTTAACACCATCTTCTTCAATGATATCATCAACATATACACTAGATATACCAGTACTATCTGTCCTAAACGATTGGTCAATATGTAAATATCTAGGTCTCTCAGGATACTTTAACCTAAAATCATCTCTTAAATAATCCTTAACTTGAATATCATCACCAGTAGAAATTATTATCTCTTTAGAAACGAATGGGTGATGTCTATTCTCATCAACACAATCTTGTAATACCATAGGAGAACTAAATAGTTTACCTTGTGAGCCTGTAGATACACCACCAATATCCTGTAAAGACCTCAATAAGTTAGTCTCAAAACCGGCTCTTAAATCTACTGGAACTCTTAGGAATTTTGTCTGCATATGTGGCGGTAATTCTTCAATAGCCTTATTAATAGATTTATAATCTTCTAACCCATCAATATACTTCTGCTTCCCTAATCCCTCAGAAACCCTAAAGTTATTTACATCATCTGTAGAATTAACGATATTAGCCTCTAAATAATTAGAACCTTTAAACACGTAGAAGAACTTTTTACTAAAATTATTCGGTTTGACATTCCATTGAGCTGGTGCGGCAACAATCGTATGTGGGTCATTCCTAGATAACCTAATTTGACGCTCAGTAGCAGAATTTTCAAAGGTTGCTGATGAAACTAAAATGTTTAATGAATGATTGACACCACCATCAACAATAAACCTAGAATTAGACCTATTAACTATATTAGCATATAAATCTGTTGCTTTCTCACTATCATTAGAAGGCCCATTACCACCCAAAAAGTTTGCTTCATCGAGCATTGAACATATAACTGACATACCAATACTATCACTAGCACTAGAACCATATGCAAAATTAATACCCTCTGGAAACACTAACAAAGATGACAATCTTTGATTACGTAAAAAGTTCTCATTAAAATAAGGAGAACTGTCAACCAAAGACCTAAACTCACCAAACCCAGTACGCTCAGCTTGTTTTTGACTTACTGAAAAATACAGGAACATTATATTAGTTTTAGACATTAAGTTAAACATAGCATTGATATTTTTAAAACAAGACAACTCATACATCTTACGCATCATGATTAACTCAGCAACAGTTGATTTACCGACCCCGATTGAACCACTTAATATGACGGAATTAATCTTTTCACTATCTTTTCTAGTATCTCTGAATATGTCTACTATAAAATCTTTCCAGTATGGGTATATACTTTTTTGGTCTGTCCCTATGTAATAATCAGAATTAATCCACTCTTCAATTCTTACAATATCACGTATCTGCTCATACTTACCAGACTCTTCCCTCTTGTGCATCTCCTCTTTAAGAAGTGCTATAAAGTATTCTCTCTCTTTATCTGTCATGGAAGTATAAGAACTAGAAGAACCTAATAAATCCTCTACCCTACTATTCATCTATCAACCTTCCATTTTCTGAACAGCTGTCAAAATATCTTTGAGTTTTTCTGTAGGCACTGATGATAATAGTAATGCTAACTTATCAACCTCACTCGTACCATCATTATATCTTCTACGTTGTTGCTCTAAAGCTAAAACAGTCCTTTGATTAATCTTAGCAAGCTCAGCATACATCGTAAATGCAGTTCTCACCCTATTCTCTAATTCATAAGGAGATAAATTTAGTACAGCCTCTTCATTAAACAACATCTCATTAGCACCATCTAAGAATTTCTTTAATTTTGTCATTAAATCAAAATTATTCATGGTACTATGTGATAACCCATACTTGAATTTAACATCTGAGGAACTTACATATCTATTTAAATCATCAGATGGTGTTAAATCTTTACCATCAATCCACCGACTTAAATCAGTACCTACATCACCACTACCCTTAAAAGTGTTCTCTGTATCTTCATTCTTTCTGTTCAATACCTCAATAGCAGTTGCTAGATTTGATAAAGAACTCTGAACAGAACTTCCATTTTTCTTCTTACTACTAACTAACCCACTACTCTCTTCTTCAACATCTTCTGTATCATTAACACTACACTCTACATCTATAGTGTTATCACTTTCCTTAGTATCATCATTTGTATCGCTACCTTTTGAAAGTATTGATATCAAATCTTCATTATCAATAGGAGATGTCATTAATTATCCTCAACACAACCCTCTTTAACACTACTCTTATTCTCACAAGATTTTATATTTTCTATATAATTCTCTAAAGCAACACCACTTAACTCATCTTCAATACCAAGTACTTTAGAAACCTTTAACACAATTCTTTTAATTGCTAACTCTGTTTTCTTATACACACTACCTGCATCAACTATTGAGCCATTTGTGAAATTTGATTTTTTAACATACAGAAATATTTTAATATAATTAATATCCCTCTCTAAAGCTCTATTACTAGGTATTGTAAAGTTTGTGCCACTACATATGTCTACAAACTTTAAATAATCATCACCAAGTAAATACCTAACGAATTCTAATACAGGATTTCCTATACTAATCTGTAAATACTCAGCAAATAAATCCTTCTCGTCATCACTCATAGTAATAGTAGAAAGAGAACCAAAAGAACTACTCATATCTATATAACCCCTAATCTAAACCATTCTGTAACATTACACTCATCTCATGTTGCTTCAATTCCCAAAACAACAGACCTAAAGCACGTTGCACAATATCTTCCCTACAAGAAATGTCTACCCTAATAGATGTGTCAACCTCCTCTTTTTCCACATAACCATCAATAGTAAATCCATAGTACTTTAGTTTTTTAATAACTTCATCTTCAATAAAATTACCAAACTGCTTAGAAAACTTCATGCATATTAAATGAACTAAAGAGTAATCTATCTTAGCTACTTCATCTTCAAAATAAAAATCTAATTTTCCACCATCATCAAAAGTATTATCTATATCAACAGTATCAAACTTATTTTTATGATATAAGTAATTATGAATATCATTTCTCATACCAGTATACAAGAATGTACATAAATTACCCTTATCGCTTCTAAAGTTGTCAGAATGAATCATCCTAATAGCCTTTAGAACACCTATTGACACTAAATCATCCTTATCAGCTGTACTAGCATAAAAGTGCTTTCTAACAATAATCTCTGCTAAAGTTATTAATTTCTTAGACAATACCTCTTCATTATTTAAATCATCTTCATATAATTGTAAAGCCATTCAGTATCCCCACATCATGCCAACTAAAAATACTACATAAGACCAAAACACTCTTATATTTATTATAACATAAAAATAGAGTAGATATTATACATATCTACTCTATTATATACAAACAATCTATGTTTTACACACTTTTAGGTATAATATTATCAATAAATGAGTATTTTCTATCTAACTCATCTTTTAAAACACTAAGAGGGTCTAAGTTATCACTCAATAACATATCTAAATTAGATTTAGAGAAACCACTCATCAACACTAACCCCTTCTCATTCTGTTGTAAAGGAATTGTATTATCATATGAACCGACATTCCAAAAAACTAACCTAGGTAAACTATACCCTTCCTTTTTATACTGTCTTGATAAAGTATCAAATAAAGACTCACCATACCTACCCATAGCACTATCAAATTGCATATCTGAAACAACTAAAACAGTTTTAGGTAAATCCTCTTGTTTCATTTTATGTTTTATAGCTGTCTCTAAAATTAAGTGGAATACACTTGCAACATCAGTATTACTACAATCAGTATATCTATGTCTCAATTCACGCAACTTATCATGTAATGTATCAAAACTAGATAAATCAACGAATTTTGGACTGTGGCTAAATGTAATAAACTTATTTTTAAATTCTTTAGATTTATTATGTTGTGCAGTATACAATGTTAAAGAATCTCCAACATCCATAACACTAACACTTGAAGATGTACTAACACCACATAACATAGACGAACTACCATCACGCACAACTAGAATATCTTCATAACTTTCAGGTACTTCTTGTGAATCCCACAATGCCTCTAAAGTATCATCTAAAGGCAATACATTACATCTCCAACCATAAGAATCAATGTATTTATTAATGATATCATATAAATACATACTATTGGCATTAATTTTAGCACTTCCATTTTTAACAGATTCTAAAAAGGAATTTCTCCTCTCTGAATCATGACTCATAAAAGCACCCTTATAAATTAGATTTGCCTTAGATGGAACTTTATTATAATCAATATCTTCCCACATATTTCTAGACATCTTACGCTCTACAACATCTAAATGTTTACGTAGAGCTGATAGGTACTTTCTATACATCTTAGAGGTTAATCTTAAAGATTTTCTAAAAGCCTTAGCCATATTTCTAGTATCACTAGATGAAGTGTTTTCAGATGGCAACCATTTTGCTAACAATGAGATAGATTTACCACCTTCAAAGCCTCTAATATCATCTAGAAACTGTGCTTTTAAATATGCAAACAACAACTCTTTAGATTTACTGTTTTTAGTTTTATACCAAAGATATAATAAATCATCATATCTTCCAATATCTTCTAACTTCTTAGATAGTAATAATCTATCAAAAACCTCAAAAGCATTATCAGCTATATATTTTAAAATAATACGATAAGACGAACGCTCTCCCATACCACCTCGAATATCCCTAAGATACATTAACCACTTTAATGCATAATTAGAATCTTCTTGTACTGCATCAGAAAACATTTTAATGATTTCTTTAGCACTACCATCATTACCATTATCCATATGAATTACTGATAATTTACGTAACTTAGGTACTGAATTATTGATATCTACTAGATAACTACCACTCGTAGCATAGGCAACCGCACCATTCTCTGTCAATACTTTTTCATTATTCTTTAATGCTTCCATAAAATTCATAATTCAATCTCCTTCTCTTATTAATGAATATAAACAGGGAGTACAATACCAGCTCTTAACAATCTATCAGTAACAAGTTTGACATGATTTCTAAAGATTTTATCCAGAGACCTTATGAATGTTAAAAACCCTTTTCTTTTTCCATATTGCGATTCCAACATAGATATTTGATAAGAATAATACCCTAATAACTTATTATACATTTCATTATAAGTTAAACCCTCGACAATGAAATTTTCAGGCAACATCATAATACTTTCAAAATCTTTTACATAAATACATGAACTTATCTCATCTAGTATTAAATTAAAGTTAGCTTCTGCACTCTTTAATATGTCATCAAAAGAGTACTTTTCAATATCTTCATTTTCAAGCAAAAAAATACCACCCTATAAATATCCTAATCACATCAAAGTTTACAATTATACTCACATGACCACTAGATTAGCGTTTTCATACAAGACCCTAAACCAATCTAGTAATTATTGTAAACTATATGATATGACCTTAACAGACATTACAAGGTGGTATTTATAATAGTGAAGGCTATTAACTTTCGCTACTTTCATTTCTCATCTTTTTTACCATGATTATATATTGCTGTGTGGGTCTTATATATTTAAAAGGAGATTAAATTATGAACTAGACACTGTTTTTAGAATAAAATTGACTGTGGCATTCTTATAAATAAATTTGCTGTCAGTGTCTAAATCTCCTATCAATTACAATGAATACTAGACTCGTTACTTATTCCCAGAAAGTACTAATTGCTGTCAGAGTCTAAAATTGTAAATCAAATTTTAATAATAGACACCACACTCAGGAGTGTAATAATAGAGGTTGTTAAGCACACTATATTTTGTGTGGTGTCTAACTATATTTATATAATACCACACAATATTATATAAATCAACACTAAATTACAAAAAATTATAAAACTTTACTATCTAACAGGTTTACCATATCTACCCACATTACTTTGAACACCTACAGCACTCTGTTGCTTTTTCTTATCCAAAGCTCCTCTAACTACTTTATATAAATTCAATAGAGTAGCCTGTGTATAAGGTGTATCAACAAACATATTCTTAACCCATGTTGACATATAGCATTGAGCAATAATATTAAAATCACCTTTATAAGTATCAACAAGTCTCTGAATATCTTTATGTCTACAATCAAATCCACAATATGAACGTAAACTTTCAGTCATAACAATAGACCAATCAGATTGAAGATTATCTTTAGGAATACTTAGTAACTCATTGATAGTATTTAGTATAGTATCCTTGTCATTATTGTAAACTGCTATCAAATAATCACAGAACAATGTTATAGAAGATTTGATACTATCCCTAAAATCTTCCTCACCTAATAGTAAATACTTATCTAATAGCATATGTGCATTACGCATATGTCCACCAGACCTATCAGCTATTAACAACTTAATCTCATCAGAAAGATTTAAATTTCTTTCATCAGATACTTTAGTTAAATTCTCTACAATCGCCTCTACAGGAACATCATTAAAATTAATCTCTAATGCCCGACTACGAATTGTAGGTAACAACTTTTGAGGGTCTGTAGTAGCTAAGATATAAATAGTTTTACCTTTTGTTTCTTCAAACATTTTAAGCATGGCTGCCTGAGCCTGACTAGATACTGTATGCACTTCGTCTAAGGTTACAACTCTCCAATAATCACCATACTCTACAGTGAATATATCTCGCAACTCTTTAATCTTTTCCACATTACCGACAACTGTAGAATCGAACTCATAATAAAAAGGTGAATTTAATAAATCATAATTTTCATCTTTAATCCCATTTAACTCTCTACCGACAATTCTAGATGAAGTTGTGTTATGATTTATAATACCATTAGCAACAAATGAATGTATTGTATCTACAGTCAAATCATACACGATATCTTCTATACCATTATCAACTATTTTAGAAACCTTTGAAAAATGGTATTTACTTAATAAATCTCTAAACTTTTCTACTTTACTATATCTACTAAAGTCAATACTACAAATATCACCCTCATCTAATATATCTTGAAAATGCTCTACCTTCATTATCTTATTACGATAATTTTTTATAAAATTGAATGTATTCTTGATACTACGATATGCACTAAACGGTATATCACCTTTATAGTTATCAATGAAAACACTATTTATATATCTTGCAATATCTCTAGTATATAAGTTGTTAGGTATATACTCATCACACCCTCTATCAACTATATCTCTGTACTGTGACAATAATGTTTTGTTTTTTAAATTTAATTCCTCTAAAATAAAATACCTACTATCAGTCAACTCAATATCTATTTCGGCACGATTACCATATAAATTTTTAATTGAATTTATACACCCATACAATGATAATAGATTCTGAATATCTATTGCTATACTCTTAGTGAGTTTAGTTATACTAAATGTGCTAGTACCAAGAAAATCGAATAGAGAACCTATGAATCCCTTTATATACTCTTTATTCGATGAAAACACAATTTCAGGTATAGTATCTATATTAAAATCATTATCAATAATAAAATCCTTAATACTATCACCTTGAATGATACCATCATGATAACAACCACTACGTACAATACTGCTAATATAATCATTAATACCACTATTATCAGTATATACATTTATAATATCATCTAAACTCTTAACATACCTTTTATTAATAAGTAAAGAAGATACTACACTACCACAAAAATATCCCTTATCAAACTCACTTACATTTTCATCAAAAAAGGAATACTCTTTTGTTGCATTAGAGAATAGTATGTCATCATTCTTAGGAATGGCAACATAATCTTCAGTAGTTATCCTATCTAGTCTTTTCCACGATAATCCATCATTATCAAATACCCTAACTCTATGATTCAGTGTACCACTAATAGAAAATTCTTTAGAACTAACCTTTATAACCTTTTTATTCCCACCATAATAATGATGAGTTGCTAAATTACCACCTAACACACGAATATCACTATTAGAAATACTCATAAACCCATCATTATCATATGATTGGTTATCAACAATGTCCTCTATTTTCAAATACCCTTTATTTGTGTGGACTCTAGTACCTTTAGAAACACATTTACCAGTACCAAAACTACCACAAAACAACAACACCTTTGGTGCTTTTTCAGGATTCTTAATAATAGCTTTAATTAACTTCTTAGCCTCTTCCTGACCAGCCATATCATCTAATGTCTTAGGTCTCAACTCTTGACTTAACATAATAACTCCTAATAAACATCTTGAATTTTTATCATTTTAAAAAGTTGACAAAAATTAACATTTATCATAATACCATCAACACAATCACCATCGTTATATTCTACATCTTTAATGTATCTTAAAATACCCATATAAAATACTATATCATTTGTTAGAATACAGTCCTTGAATAGACTTCCTTTTCTACATAAGCACATTAGACTCTCGTTCCTAACCCAAAACTTAGGTACTAAGAATTGAGAGTCAATGCCAACCAATTTAACGTAACAAAAGCCCTTACCTACATCATTAAAAGTATCTATCTTATAGATATTACAGTAACCCATCAAACATTATACCTCTTATAAATATTATGCAAAGCCTCGTTGCTACCTTCCTCTAAAGTCTTTACATATTCTTTAGCCTTACTCATAGCCTCACCCTCACTAAACTCACCTTTTAATTTATTAAACTCACATCTATAAATACAATCTAATAACTTTTTATGCAAGCACTCAGCAACAACCTCTCCTGCACTGCTATCCCACTTAAAAGCATTGTTACAAAAAGCTCTAGCTGAACGAATAGTTTCATTATCTAACATATCACAATTATTAATATCAGCTACATGACCTCTTGACATTCTGTTAAATTCACCATAGATATCCATAATAAAATCTCCTTTATAAAATCTAAAATTAAAAACGTAACTTGAAAACATAATTAGTAGTGTAGATTAACAGTCTTTCCATCATCCTCATAATGAAGATATACAGGGTCTCCATCTTTCTTACCACTATCTTCTTTCTTTAATTTAGGGTATTTTGTTTTAAATGAATTAAATGTATACCCACCATTATAATGAAAATGCACAGTTTCAGCAAAAGCACTTCCAACACCAAAAACAAAAGCACCTAATAAAGATAGAATGATTAATTTTTTCATTTTTCTTCTCCTTTATCACTATCACTACACCATCATTATAACATACCGATATTATATTGTAAAGTTTTGTTAAGTTATAAATTGATAAAAAATTAGGGCAGTGATTTTAAACACTGCCCTAATAACACTATGCTTTTAGATTAGTACCATAAACATCACGATACATACCATCTACATTTTTTGTATTGACATTCACTCGTTCTACTTTATGAATTTCATTACCAGAACCACTCTCATGCTTGATAACAAATCTTTGTGCATCCTCAACATCTTTTAATTCAGGTTTAAACTCTTTAATAGCTTTAACCATATTAGCATCCATTACTGCACCATTTTGTAAAGCACGATATAAAGCAGTTGCGAACTCATAACGAGTCATAGCTTTATCACCTTTAAAAGTACCATCCGGATAACCAACTAGATATCCTTTGTCAGATAAATCTTTAACAAAGTCATATGCCCAATGCCCACTCGGTACATCAGGGAACATCACATCATAGTCAGTTCCATTAGTATGATTTAAACTCTTGACAAGATTATCATATTTTTGAGCCAATGCCTCATATTTTTTAGCTAAATCTTGAACATCTTTAGCCACAGCTACATTAGAATTAGTAACTTGCTTATATGATTTACCTACACGGAATGTAGCACCAGCATTAATCATATTATCTCCAGTGCCAAACGTAGCACCTAGAGATAATAATGTATTTTCATTAGGGTGTGCGAACACACCAACTGCGACAGCATTAGAACCCTTATAGTTACCATAACCTACGGAATATTCAACTTTTTCATTAGGGTTAAAAGATAATGGGTGCAAGGCACTCAAAGCAGCGGCATTAGCACCTACATGAGCAACCTGTTTATCTGTATAGTTATTAGCTTTTACAGAAATACTATCACCAACATTACTAATCGTATCCTTCAACTGTTTAACATTAACAACATCTGTATCTTTAGTACCTGCTTTGACATCATGAATTTGTTGTCCACCAGCACTAATATCTGTAGTAGTAAAACGAATAGTAGCATTATCATCAGATACTTGCATACCCTCATTATTGAATGTAGCCTGTGTTAGTGTATCAGTATTTTCAATTTGAATACCTGTAGGTTTAATATTAATATGCTCACTACCATTAAAGAAATAAGCACCATCTTTATTAATGCCAGCATGAGTATTATCTGTAACTTTACCAAACTCAACAGCATCCATATCTTTTAATGTTTTATTAACATTAACTTTATACTCTTTTCTTCCAGAGTCATTGTCTTTAGATGTAACAGTTGTATTAACGCCATCAACTAAAGTATTATACTTTTGAGCTTCAAGAGCTACATCATATAACTGAGAACCATTAACAGCATCAGTAGAAGTAGAGGAAACTCTACCAGCAGAAACATTTTGTAATTGTCTTGTGTACTCTGTAACACCACCAGCACCAGCTCGACCATGTGTACCAAAAGACACTACACTATCAGGTGTATTACCTGCGAAGTTAGAGTTAGAGAAACGAATATCTGTAGCATTATCTTTTACAGTAGATGTACCCACAGCTAACTCTGTAACACTATTAGTACCAATAGCAACACCATTTTGTACATCAGCAATAGTGTTATTACCAAAAGCTAAAGCATCAATCTGTGTGGCACTAGCATGTGTACCAATAGCAACAGTACCCTGACCTTTAGTTTGAGAATTAGAACCAAAGATTAACTGCTCCTTAGAATCATCTAATACTTTGTTATTATATCCAACAATAGCTGTCTGACCAGCACTAATAGTACCATTATTAGCACCAACAACTACAGAATCAGCACCTGTAACATTATTTGTTCGGCCAAGAACTACGGAACTTTCACCACTAACATAGGCACCATTACCAATCGCAATAGTGTCATAGGCATTAGTTCTTGCTTGACTACCAATAGCCACAGTATAATCAACTAATGCTTCAGCACTAGAACCAAATGCAAAAGTGTCTCGTCCAACTGCCTTAGATTTATCACCACCAACAAAAGAATTTTCCCCGTTGTTGATGTTACCTTGACCGAATGTCAAAGAGTTAGGCATTTTAGTAACATTTGTATCACCTAATGTCATAGAACTTGTTGCAGTTGCCTCAGCTACATTGTTACTGCCAATCACAGAACCATAATCACCATTAGATACATTATTGTATCCTGTGTTTGAACCGCTAGCAAAAGCACAACTAGAAATTGATGCTACAATAGCAGTTGTTAATAATACCTTATTCATTTTCATAATTCACATCTCCTTATACTAAATTAAAAATGTTAGGTATAAGGAACATTACTATATATGTTGTGCGTTGTTAAGTTTACAACACTACCCTAATGAAATTGTAAACTTATGTAATGTTCCTTATGTACCAATAATAACACACACTCTATATTTTGTAAATACTAAAAACTAAAAATACACAAAAAAAAGTGAGTAATTTTTGAAATTACTCACCATACACTTACGAATTTATATTATTTTTAATACTGTAGATTTTATTATAAATATACTTTATATCATCTTCAATAACGTCAATATTATGTAATACTCTATTATTCTTCTCAAAGACGATACACTTTTTTATAACATCATAATACATATAGATAGTATTAAACTCATGATACCTAACAATAATCAAATCTTTTTTGTACCCACCTAAAGTATAAGGAATGTACTCAATAATAAAAGAACCATACATATCATCAGTAAAAGAGTAAATCTCCCTTGACTCTGAATCAACTACACTGCTACAAACACAATCACAATGAATAAATCTCAATAAAGTGTTGTGTAAATCAACTATATCCGAATCAATCAATACCATCACCTACTTTATAATACTCTTTAACTTTACTAATATTTTCAGTACCTATTGTACCAATCATATCATTGAACCTTTTAACAGCTAGATAGTCATAAAACCTATATGTATCACTATCAAAAGAATGATTAATATACTCCACATCATTATTCCTAGATATAGAATATACATCTTCATTATATAAGCATATATGTTTCTTATCCACTACCTCATATGTATGAAAATGTCCAAAAAACCACTTGAATGACTTTCCACTAAGATATTCCTCTACACCATCTAGAATATCTCTAGCCTTACACCTATCACCAAAAGGTTTAATTGTTTTCATATCATTTAATACCACATTACTGCAAGTATGTGTTAGTACATAATCTATATTCTTACCACTATCTAAAGACTTTTCCAACCTATCAATATCTTCCCTATCAGGCAACTCTTCATTCCAATATGTACTACCTAATACACGATACTCTTTATCTACAGATGTTGCCCCACCAAAACATAAGAAATTATGTCCTTCAATTCTATAGATATTCCCTCTAATTAAATGAAAACACCTATCTGCCAACTTATGAACTCTATTTCCCCATTTAGTACATACTTCTTGTTTATTCAAATAATCAAAATTCTCATGATTACCATCTATAAAAGCAATATTATAATTTAATCTACTTATATACTCTAATGACTCCCTTTGTTGCTCAGTATCACTAAACATGACACCAAAATCTCCAAGTACGATTACTGTATCATTATATTTAATATTAATACCACTCTTCTTTAAATTCTCTTTCATTATCTGTGTGATATCACCATGAATATCACCGATAAGATATATCATACAAACCTCACTTCAACAATCTAAATGTTCTTTCAATCTCTCTTAATGTTTTAATCTTATAGTATTCTTCTTTATCTAGATGATAAAAATAGTAGTTAAGATGGTTGAAATAAGACCATAAGCATAATGCTATTACAAACACTAAGCACTCTACTACACCAGCATCCTGAAACTTGTTATAAAAACCTATAATTAGTAAACTCATGAAAGATAAATCGACTATCATACAAAAAATAAACTTCAATCGTATCTTAAACATAACTAATCACCCACACCATATCCATCACAGTCCCACAAATACTCGGAATAAGATTCGTATTTCTTACTTGTGCTTCTATCTTTACCCTTATACACATCAACATAACCTACACTACAACTATCACTATTGTAGAAGTTACCTTTAAAGTAGAGATTGTATTTCTTACTCAACTTAATTAGATATGGAACATTTAATCCCCAAGCCCACTCCATACCAAACACAGCAATATACTCACTATCAGATGATTTAACAACATCACTATTGGTAAATGAAAATAGTACTTTGTTCTCTACACCCTTTAATACATACACATTATTAAAAGTACCACTATCATACCCATAAGAAATTGCCACATACCCATCATCACTATATAATGACACACCCTTATCAACTTCATGAGATAGTTTTTGATTATTGTACACCTTCATATTAATTACATCATTTAAAAACGTATTGATATCATCATACGAACCCTTAACTTTCATATACCCTCTATACCAACTTGACATAATCTCACCATCCTTTGTATTGTAAACCTGTCATAACCTCGTAAATATAGTATACACTAAAATGACTATTATATACAAAAAATTGAGGTAATTCCCTATATGAAAATACCTCAATCTATGCATAACTATACAGATAATTGTAAACCTAGAACATATCTAAGGTATGAACTATCTAACTATTAACTTTTTAAATAATTTAAAGCTAAACTCTCAATAAGGTCTAATAACTCATACTCAGCATGAAGTGTAATAGCTTCTTCGCCGTTAGCACTATCCTTATTAGCCTGTGATTCATTAAAATCATTTTTAGCCTTATTCTTCATAGCAGATACCAAGTCTAAAAACCGACTACAATTTAATTCTCTAGTCTCATTAATATTATTAAGAACATTAATATCTACATATTTAGAATCTAGAAACCTTTTATCCACACCAACACCTACTTACAATCTATCAATTAAATCTTCTATTGCATATGTGATTGTATCAGCCATACCACAACCATACAACTGCATAGCTATATAGTCATCAATGTATACATCCTCACAATACCCTAATTCTTTTGAAAATGCCACCTGTAGCGAATTTTTACCATCTTCATGATATTTCATACTAACATACCTATAACCCTCATTATAGAATGATATAAGCAATATTTTAGTAGCACTATCTCCTAAATGTATCTTCTTCGTATCTACACGAAATGATAATATCAAATCATAGATTATAAAGTAGAACTCTTTAAGCATATATATGAATATACATAAACCTATAAAACCAACTACTACAAATCCTACAAATTGACATATGAATATAAAAGTATCCATGTAACACCTTACCTCTTCATGTATCTGCATAGACTATACATTTATTTATAATACTATGTCTAATCACCAAAGAAAATAATATCTCTTACAAACTCTTCAATGGCCTCTTGAACATCCTCACTACTAACAGAATTATGTAATCGTGCTAAATCTTGAATGAATCCCCATGTATCAGAAACACGAATATACTCAGCATAATTATTACTATCAATTCTATTAATTAACAACTTCATAACAAATGAAGATAATTCATCACCAGTATAACTATTAGATTTAACTTCAACATCATACACATCTTCATCAACACTTGTATCACTCATAATATCATCAGCATCATAATCATATGTAGATTTAAAGTCACTATTTACAGAATCTCTAAGCATATTTTCCCACCCATCACATAATCTACTTCTAACAAGAACCAACTTATTATTAATATCTTTAATTAACTCATCAACTGAATTATAACTCAAATAGTACTTACCTTTTAATTCATCAAAAGACATACCACTATTAACATCTAAAACAAACTCATCTAATCTACTTAAAATAGAACTGAATATATACATATTAACTAAGAAATTATAGATTGTATCATCTCTAGAAACTACTCTAACACCATTAACAGTATAACCCTTAATATAATCTGTATACTCTTCAAACTTATATCTACTGAAATTATCTCGTATGAACATATCTAATACTTCTTGATATAATTTCAAAGATTTATCAACATCAACACCATTAGAACGGTACTTACGGCTCACAAGCTCACTATAAACTGAGGTAATGTAAATACGCTTCTTAACACTACAAGTATCCTCAAAAACATTATTAGAAAATATGTATAACATCTTAGCATACTTTCTAATCACAACCTTAAACTGCTCTAGATAACCAAGAATATAATCAGAATAGTCATCATGAACATCTCGACCATACAAAGCTCGATATAAACTGCAAACCCTAATATCAAATTCTCTATCGGATATGCTAATTCCTTCTACAAGATAGTTTAAATGATTAACAATATCCACATTATAGTATCTTACAAAAATGTTAGTTACTATATTTCTAAGTTTAATATTATTCTTTACTAAAACAAACAGAATATCAAAAACATCTTTTTTCTCAAATTCCCATACATCCTCGTAAATATCTAGATACTTACATAATCTTTGAAAATGGCTATAATGCCCCTTAATCTTGTCTAAACTATTCCCATCTAACACTGTATTCTCAAATGCCTCTTGTGAGCCAAAACTTCGGCTATTTCTATACTCACTAGACTGCACATACATTAAAAAACTCTCCACAGCTTTTCTACTATACTTACTTGAAAATTGCTTAACTTGTGTAATATTCATAACATAATCTCCTTTACTATTTAAAATAATTAATATGTTACACACCTATTATAACCAACTTTACAAAATATTACAACAAAAAAAGAGATGTCAAATATTTGACATCTCTTTAATGAACTATTGAGGAATGTTTTCAGTATACACTACCTCAAACTTCAACATATTATCCTCTTTAGTTTTAATCCTTTTAACGTCAGGTCCTTTAAAATCTTTAAAAGCATCAGAACAGAATTTTTTGACTACTCGTTTTACAACTTTTGTAACATCACTAACACTTTGTGCCTCATCTCCAACACCATCATTAGTCAACGCATATACATAAAACGTATATTCATTAAATTCACCCTCTGTACTAGGTACAAAGAAATATTTACTTCCAACATACTTTTGATAGTTAGAATTGATGATTGTATTTACAGGGTCTAAATCAGACTCAGCCTCATTAATACCCTCAACCAATTCTTGACTATCTAACTCATCTTGAAATTCTTCTTCAGCACTTTTCTGAAACTCAGATTTTTCAACACCCTCATTAATAGAACTTTTACGCTTTTCTAACAAAGCATCTGCTACATTATTAGTATTTAGAATACCCAAAGTATCACCTCTTAGTGATTAACAGACTCTTTCAAAGATTTACTAGCAGTAAATTTAGGTGATTTTTTAGCTGGGATAACAATAGACTCACCTGTTTTAGGGTTACGTCCTTTACGTTCACCACGAGTTACTTGCTCAAAAGAACCAAACCCATGAATAGAAACTTTTTCACCTTTACCTACTTCTTCAGTAATCACATCAAACAAACCAGTAACAACATCAACAGCTTGTGATTTTTTAGCTACTAAACCTTTTGAAACCAATACTTCTGCTAATTCTACTTTATTCATAATAATTAAACCTCTTTCTTAATCTCTAGTGTATGCTTTAAAAAATATCTCTATCTTACGTGGACTAAAACAAACACTTTAAACCTTAAAATTCATACTAAAACCATTATACTTTAATACACTTAAAATTTGCAACTATTTAAAAGAACTTAGTTGCGATATAAATTGTATTACCCTTAGTTTGAAATTTAACAAAATCTTTTACATTAGACTTCAAACTACTAATAAGCTCTTTAATAATAGAAGAATCGCCTACAGTTAGCTCAATTATAACTTGATATTGATAAGACCTACCCTTGAAATCAAATGAAACATTAGGTTTTATAGAAATTGAATACCCTTCCTCTGATAACTCATACTTATAGTCATCAAGCACATCAGCAAAAGAATCTAAATTACTAATATACTCTGCAACTTGATTAGCAACCTCTAGGTTAAATGTACCCATATTAAAAAAAGGCTTACTCTTTGACTCAATCCCTCTTAAAATCTCAAAAGACAAAGATGATGCATCACTATCTATGATATCTGAAATATCGATTGACTCATTAACACAAGACTCAACTACTTTACGTTGTTCTACAGACTTATCAAACGCATTAACAGTAATAGTAGACTGCATATACTGAACACTACCTACACGTACTTTAGACACTTGAAAATTAACATCATACTCAAATTTAGCCAAAGAGTTTAATTTTTCAATCACACCATCAACTACATCTTCTGATAACTCTATATCAGCAATAACAGTAACAACCATAGTATTATCTTCTAACACTACATCACTCTTAACAACAGTACCATCAAAATCCTGTGTTACAATATCCACAAACTCTTGCGTATCTGTAACATACTCATCTAAATGAACTACGGTACTTTCATTATCTAATGCTTCTAACACTTTTTTCATTAACTATACCTCTTTTTATAAAAAGTAAATACAATATTATATAACAAAATATAATAGCAAATGTTTAAAAATACTACTAACACTTTTATTATACATACTATAACCACCACGACTAACTTAATTTAATCTTACTCTTACCATCTTTATAAATATAACAAAAAGCACTTCCCCTTTTAGCTTTAAGAATTTTTTCTATTTTATTGCAATTTCTAGCTCCACCAAAATCAAATGTAACTGCAAACTCATCATCTGTGATTGAAACCTCAAAATTAACACATAATTCAGCTATCTGCCCAACAATATATTCATACTTATCTCCAAAGCTACGTTTAAAGTTCTTGATAAGAATATTAAACATATATTCCATAACAAGCACAGTATCATTTAATATACGTGTATAACCAGTAATAACTTCTCTACCAGTATCAATGTCAGCAAAATCTGCACCCTGATAACAATACGTATCAGTTATCAGCTTACAACCATCTAACTTAGGGTTATTTATATCAAAAGTCATTTTCCCTTCACAGGCAAGCCCAAAAATAGATTTCATAGTATCTTCGTCTGGTACCTTAAAAATAAAACACCTACATAAATCCTGAAAATCATGCCATTCAGAAACCATAAGAAAACGGTCACCATCACCAAGACAAATCATGCAAAGTCTCCTACCATTAGGATTTTTATTCTTTAAACTCTTTGTCCAACTAATAACATTGTCTACAAAACCCTTATTAAAACTTGACCTATTGTAGAAAGACTTTTCAGCTTTAATATATTTATTAGGTATAAAGTCTATATCACGCTTTAACAATGCTTCAACTAACTTATCAACATCTTTATTTTTTTTATCCTTAGTCATAGACTTCATATCTTCATTGACTTCAATATCTTTCAATGATTCTATAATATTAAAATATCCCATTTATTCACCTTAAATATAAAATATCAACACTTTATTTAATCAAAAAATCAATATTACTCGAATGACTCTACTACCTTTCTCTTAGCTACATCACTAGATAATGCTTTAATATTAATCGTTGTTTGTACATAAGGCTCACCACCAACCTTAACACTACTCACATTAAATGTAGAATCAATATCACAATTAATAATAGTATGTAAATACTCTACAACAGCATCCTCTAACCCACTATCGAATCCAACATTCGACAATACTGTTACAGACATAGTATTTTCTTCAATAATCACATCAACAGATGAAATTTTAACACTATCACTATATTTCCTAACAATGTTCTCAATATCTACACTATTAATACATACTTGAAGATTAGTATCATCAACTGCCTCTAAAATTTTACGCATATATTACAACACCTCTTAATTTCCCTTAAAAATATTAACAGTAAATGTAATAAAAGTATCATAAGATATAACACCTCTACACTGTCCTTCTTTAGCACATTTATGTAAAAAATCTACAACCTTATCCCAAAACACCGTACCATTATACATACCACTCTCAGTAGTAAAATCTATGGTACAATAAATGGAGAGAAGTGTTTTACTTCTATTTACAACAACACCACAGTTTAAAGTATAATCTCTACCATTTTTAAACTCATACTTACTTAACTCAGCATATAAATCTCTAGTAATAAGTTTATTCTTAGCGATAAAAGATTTGATTATATAGTCGATATCCATAAATTTATGATTCTGTATATCAAATCCAACATCAGAATAAAACACAATATTATACTTCTTCATTCTATATAGAAAATCATCAATGCTACCAAAACCACCATTATTAACAATATCTACTATATAATTTAAGCACTTCTGTATCGTATCTGCTCTACCTTTAATCTGATACACAAAACCAACACAGTAATCACCATAGGAAACACATCCAACATCAGTAACAACTACTTTATCAACAGCGATGAAACTAATAATAACCTTACCATTACTACGTATATTATGATTAATTGCATTATAATCACTAGCAGATAATTTATTAGTAAATGATACAGATGAAAGGTCGGAGTATTTTACTTCTTGATTAGATAACTTAATACTAGACATATCTTCATTGATTAATGAATCTATTATATTACTTATACTCATCTAATTACCACCATTAATGTATAGACTAAACATTATCTTATTTTTTAATCTTAATAACATTGAACATTTTCCAGTATTCTCACAATCTCTCAACACATCACACAATGTATCATACACATCACTATTTTCTTCATTATCTGATATAAACTCTATTGTATTCTCTATATAAACTCTATCAGAATTTATATCTGTAAACACACAATAGGTAAATTTATAATCTTTATTTTCCCTCAAATTAGACTTAGCTAACTCATCTCTCACTTCAGAAACTGTCTTACTCTCTAACTCGACATTATTAATTACTTTAGGTATATCAACGAACTTCTTACTCTTACTATTAAATCCAACATGAGAATAAAAACTATAACTACTATCAATTATCAAAGACCTAAAATCTCTAATATCTTGAATGTTCCCTCTATGGAACATATCCTTTATATTATTGAGATACTGTTTGTTTAAATTACTGTTAAGTGTATACATAAAACCAATACAATAATAAGAATATATATTCTTATAATGTAAATCTACGACAGCTACTTTATCATCACCCACAAAAGATATTATAATATACTTATCAATCATAACAGAACTATTAAGCTCACTATACTCTCTCTTAGTAGCTTTAAGAGTAAACTCATCATCAGTATACTCACTATATATGATTTTATTATTAGCCTTATTGATACTTGACATATCTTCATGTATCATAGAATCCCTATTCATTAAGGATTCTATGATTTGATATTTTACACTCATATGCCACACCTAAACCCTAAATGTAAATGTAACATCATATTTTCCAAAATCATTGATGTTCATACTAACAAACATAGTATCCAATTTACCACTTACACCATCTAACATACTAAAATCTTCAATAGCAAGACTCAGATTAAAACAAAATCTACCCATAGAATCAATCACTAACTCTATCAATGAATCAGCAACATTTTTTGCATTATTACCATCACTAAAGAACTTTACTAAATATGGATACTGATTGATTTGTTCAAGTAAACTACCTACTATAATCTCTTTAGCTTGTTTATCATTCGTAGCATACTTGTCAATCATTACATCAAATACAGTATATCCCCTAAAGTCAAGTACACTCCTATCATAATGATATTGAAAATCTAAGAAGTCTTTATACGAATTGCACTTATCAAAATATTTAATAATGTCCCTATATTCAGTAGAATTAGACCATTGTAATACATTTACAACACCATCTGAGGCATAATCAAATACTAAGACAGACCCTAACCTAGACTCATCATCTATAAACACAAACGCTACAGAGTGTTTAAAGAATTTTGCCATAACAATAAACTTACTATCAAATTTAACAGCTCTAGAAAATATGTCAGGTTTACACCCCTTTTTAAATTTACAATCTTTTGATGTATTAGACATTGTAAAATCAGTCTTTAGGTATGACACTATAGATTTAACATCTTCACTTGTTATATCATCAAATATTTTAGCATTTCCTTTATTATTTTTTCGTAATGACATCATATCCTCATTGATTAATGATTCAATGATATTACTAATATTATTCACTAACACGTATCTCCATAATAACCATATATATCGGAACTATTACTCCCTTTTATATACCTGACATTACCATTAAAAGATGTCCTTAATACTATTACGCTATTTGTATTACCAATCACACGAAATCCTACTGAAACCTCACTCCCACTAATAGCATACTTGATATAAAAATACCCAGTATCTACCTTATCAATATCTTCTTTAATAGCATTATTGACAACATCTTCCTGTATTCCATCAAATAATAACCCTATTGAAACATCAACAACCTCTGTAGTATTACTTATAAGTTGTAATGTCTTATTATCAACTAAAGTATATGATAACAATTTACCCTTAACAAATTTAGTTATCTCATCTAAATTACTGTTACGTCTAAGTACTCTACTATCAATACTATTATAAGCACTCTCAATATCACTACACTTATATATTAATAAACAGCCATACCTACACTCATTACCAGATAGAATATGTATTGCAAGAGTATTATTAGTACACCTATACACATCACACCCATATATCAGAATATTACAATGTGTTTTTTCTAACCACTGCAACTGTTTGATATTTGTATATTTAGTGTTATTAAAAAATTTATACCCAAAGAACTCAGGTTTTAACTTTCTAACCTTCTCTTTTAATTTATCTAAAGGTGATTTTCTACTCTCTACTGTCTGTTTAACAGACATCATATCCTCACAAATAAGTGTATCTATGATTTTATTTGTTATACTCATACAACACACACCTAACACATAGCAAACTCTATTGTTAAGTCCTCACCACCAATAGAATAAGACTTAATTATTGAATCTTTTACTGCACTCTTAGTATCAATCGTATTTAATATATCTCCCAAAGCAGAATCTAAGTCTCCACCTTCTACACTACTTGTTATTACATCACACTTAATATCTAACCTAGGTACGTATTGAACACTTTTGAGAATATAAGTAGGGTAACACGTAACTTTACTATAATCACAACGATATGAATTTAAAACCCTACTTACATATCCCATAGCTTTAACACATACAGTATCAACATACTCATGCATAGCTTCTTTAACATACATAAATTTATGTAGTTTTTTATCATATACAATATATGATAAAGGAGTCAAACCCTTAAATACACCACTAGCAGTAGATGTACTCAATGAACGTACCAAAGCATCACATGAACTACTATCACCCATAGAGAACACACTGCCAATACAATATTGACTACTACTATGTTTCAATAACGGTACAACACAAATGGTGTCCTTATGTACAGAATACATAAATTCACCTAACTGTTGTATATCTCTATTAAACTTTGTCATTAACGATTTAGGTACATCATCAATCATCTCTAATGTACCATCATCACTCTCTCTAATAACATTATTAATTCTAATAGGAGTTTTATTAACACTATTAGCGGATAACATTGATGACATATCTTCATTGATTAATGAATCTATTATACTATTCTTTATACTCATCTAATTAATAACCTACAACACAATATCAAAAGTTATAGACGTTACATCTTTATTTGTAACTCTTGAAATTCCATATTTCTTTTTATCATCCAATAACGTATCATACACATAATCTATACATGAACAGATATCATCAAAATTTCCATCAATTTTAATTGTATCTACCTCGCAATCAAGTATCACTTCAATAGAATCATCATATATCACACCTCTAATAGTAACATCACATACAACATCACTAACATCCATATTATTACCAGTAAATGCACTAGAAATTAAAGCTAATATACTTGGTAATTTGTCATCCATGCTCTTATTAATAGCCTCATCAAAACTTACAATTTTCTTAGTTTTTGTATCATATGCTACACACCCATCTTCTGATAGTGATGTAAACAATTTTTTAAAATCATTATATAAATCAGTTATTACATAATCATTAATCTCCTTAAACTGAGATACAATCCCAAAGCAAAAATTTGATGTATTCTTACTTAATGGAACGACACACATCATATCATAACCTATTACAGAGTATACAAAATCTTTCTCAATTACAATATTCTTATTAAACTTTGAAATTAAAGAGTTAGAAATCCCTGCACCTCTCTTAGCTAAGTTAAATGTACTATTAGAGATTTTATATGGTATCTTACCATTTTTATGAGAAATACTCTTCATATCTTCATTAATAGTAACTAAAGATTCTATAATATTATTAATTTTATTCATATTATTCATATTATTCATATTATTCATATATCACACCCACTAATATCTAAAAACAACTTTTGTACCAACTACACATACACTATTCTTATCACTATACATGACATCACTTATTGACATTAAATAATTACTAATAGCATCACCATTCTTTAATGTCTCATAAAATGTGCTAGCTGACGCACTAATTTTAAAATCTAAAATTACACGAAACTCTAAATCACAACCATAAGAACACCCTATAGAACTTTCTTCTATAGATATACTTTTCAACTCTTTCTTATAATCAATACCACTATCTTCTGTTTGTAAAAATTTAGCTACATTCTTAATAGGCTGTAATGACTCTATCCACTCTCTAGCTGTCAATAATGTTCCCTTATGTAACATATAAGAACATTTATACTTAGCACCATATGTATTAGAGATATACTTATCAATATCCCCTACAGTGATAAAATTACTATAATTAATAGCATATTGTATGAAACCTTTAATATCTTTACTATTCTTAAATTCAAAACACACTACACTATACACAAGTTTTAACCCACTACAGGTAGAATCTCTATTGAACGGAAACAAAATCATTAAAATCTTATCTTTTATAAAATATTTACGATTGTTATGCCCATTATACATAGGAATGGTATTCTTATCACTAAATGAAACTTTAGTACCACTTAACCCTAATACATCTCCCATATCTGTATCTTTATTCTGAAATTTAATTGGTATCCCTTTTATTTTACCACTACTCAATGACTGTAAAGCATCATCAACAGATTTAGAAATAGCATTACTAATAAGAGAATTACTAAATTTACCATACAGTGATGCCATATCTTCATTGACAAGAGAGTCTATAATATCACTTTTTACACTCATAACGATTAACTATATCCTAACTCATACGAACTATCAATATTCAACCCATATTTCTTACAAGCATCATAAATATGTTTAGATAACCATAGATTATCAGCATTACTACAAATATAATTCCAACAAGCATTGACATCTTTAATCTTACCTTTATAGGTAGTAACATCAGTGGTATACCCACCATTAGAACCATAATTATCAGTTTGTGCATATACCTGTAATTTATTACCTTTAAGTTTAACACTAGAATTATCTTTTAAACATATACTACCACTCTTCTTATCATATAGAGGGTTATCTATAATATTAGGTACTTGTAATTCAATAACAATCTCAGTAAACCCACGATAACTATGACTCACACCTATAAAACTATTAAATCCATCTTCTGTATCTGTAGTAATCTGCATCAACATGGATAAATTAGCATAGTCAACTTTATGAAACACATTTTTATGTTCATCACCAATTCGTCTAGCTATATCATCCACATAATCCCCATAATACTGTTCTATCTGGTTTGACAAATCCTCACTAAATTCTATCTTAAATCGTGTAATATTCACACCCACTGCATTAACTTTTCTACCCTTAGATACCTTAAAATCTGCTTTAGGGAAGTTTGATGCTAACTCAGACGTATATCCTTGTAACACAATACTTAATGCATTAGAAATCTTCTTAATCAGTTTGTCATCATTAAGAATTTTCTTAACATACGGCACACAATCTACTTTAACACCACTATTCTTAACCTGCTTCTTAACAGACATCATATCCTCATTAATCAATGAATCTATGATATTACTAATATTGCTCTTCAACTACTATTCCCTTTCTATCTAAAATGTAACAACCAAAGTACATAAATCTTCCATATATTCAATACTACTATATTGACTACCTTTAATCATAATATTATTCATTGACTTTAAATGAAACTCTAAATCCTTATTATCTTTCAAACATTTAGAGAAATTACAGTAACAATTAACTTTGACTGGTGAATTTAACCAGCTATCGTTTGACTCTACACTAATAGTTACGTTACATTTACGCAAATCAGCATAACTATCTCCATATATAGGACTTAATAAAGAGTCACCATTAAATAGAGTTGATAATGTATCTAAATCTTTTTTAATAATAGGTAGTCTATAATGCATATAACCACTAATACTGGTAAACTCCCTCTTATCACCACGATACACACATTTGTCAAAAAGATTTTGCTTTTCTATCAATTCTTTAGCTGACTTATAAGAAGTATAATTATCTAACTCATCTATAAACGTATCAAGTCTATCCCTACTATTAAAAGAGATAACATTGGCGTACATACCCCTAGATGAATTTTGTAAAGGCTCATCACCCACTATAGCCTTATTTTCACTATCAATAACACCTACAACAAAGCCACTAATAAACCTAAGATATTTATTAGCTTCCTGTATCCAAGAATTTTTAACTTTCTCACCATCTTTAAGTATTTTTACATAATACTCTCTAGGTACCTTGAATGTATTCTTCCCATTAACAGAAGATACGCTTCTCATATCCTCATTAATCATAGTATGTAATGACTCTATAATTGACTGTACACTACTCAAATTCTAACCACACCACCTCAATATTGAATAATAATACAAACTATTTTCTTATGTGTGCCTATTTCTGCATAACGTATACATTTAAAATGAATATAATGTATAATTAACTATAATAAGTAACTATCTATATATTAAAAATAACACACCCTATACTATTATATAGAATGTGTTATATTGTATCTTAAAACTTTATGACTATATTAAGGTTTAATATCTATAGTATACTTACCACTATGTAAATTGGCCTCATGAAACATGAAAACATCACCATACACTTCACAGTATGTTTTTAAATCAAACAATATACTTGATAAATTAAAGTTACTCAAATTAATAGGTGTAGCATTACCATATCGACTATAACATATAAAAGGCTTCTTATCACTCTCAGCACTTTTACCAATATTTAATGTCACTAATGGAACTATATCTTCTAACACCTTTCTAAATGATGTTATCTTAGACCTACATTCCACAATATTCTCTATATCCTCATAAAACTGATTAGCACAATCTTCTGAAACCTTAGCTATATCCCTATAATATGGTGTATTTTCAGCTTTTATAGAATTAAACAATTCCGCAGAAACTTTAAACAAGTCTTTAGATGTCATATTTTGTAACTTATCTAAACCAAAGCTACCGATAACACGATTAAAATCCTCTTCAGTCTGAATATTATACTCCTGCAACACTCTAGGTATATTATTTTTATTAACAATATCATAGAAACGATGCACCCTTGTGTCAGAGGTAATATCTACTAAAAATATTAAAAATGCTAGATAATCATGTAACTCATAATAATTATTATAATAACCCCTACCACGCACTGCAAAATCAGTAACCCTATATCCTATACTAACAAAATCCCCTTTAGTAACTATATGTAAATCACTAGGAATATACATTACCCTTAGTCCAGTAGTTATACTAATACTCCTATCAAGATGGCGAATAACAATTTTAACATTATTTCTTGACTTTCTTGAAAAATAAAAATATTCTTCTTTATTACTTTTAAATTTATCTTTTAAGATTTTATATATCTTATGTATTAGAACCTTAGTATCTCTATCTAACATCAAACAACCCCCCTCTATTAAATGAGATATAATGTATTATCTTTATACTCATCCACATTTCTAAAATTAAATTCAATCTTTATATGCCTTGTTTTAAAATTACCTTTACTCTTCACAAGCTCAGACAAATCAAAAGACATAGGGTTATTTTTAGCACCTTTTAATATCTTCCATTTAGGTGATGTTACAATACTATTATACATAGTAAACCTATTTTTCTTAAAATCTAAATTGGCAAGCAATAACACTCTATCTCTATCTTGTATCTCAGCACCAAGTATATACATCCTAGATAGTAAATCATTAACAGCAGTATCTAACTGCTTATCTAAATACCTAGCTATACAGTCTAATAGTCTATCCCTCTCATCAGATAGTTCAGGTGTACTTTTATTATACATCCCTAACAAACTCACTAACTCATCAATATTATCAGTATTACCAGTATTACCAATATTACCAGTATTACCAATATTACCAGTATTACCAGTATTAATAACAAACCCAAACATATCTTTGAATTCCTTTAATAGCTTTATATAATCACCATCACCTATTTTAATATCAGACATAACAGTATTAAAATATGATGTGGCTAAAGAATACAAACTATCTCCTAAAGATGTACCTCTATAATCTGCAATATATAGATTATCTTTATAAAGTACCTTATCAAAATCAACACCAATCAATACTCTATCTTTATCCTCAATAGTAATAAAACTATCATCAGGTAACGTGTGTACATATATATGAGAGTATCCTTTATACATAGTATTCATTTTATAAAAATCTGTTTGAAAATATGTATGAACATCACGTCCATACAACTGAATCTCAGAATGACTAAGCCACTTTTTTATATCCCTTAACACTTTACGTGCTAATACTTTATTATCTCGTACTAAATTACTCATGAAATAACAGAATCACCTACTAAATTAGGATATAGACAACTAATCCCATCAAACAACAATCTACCTGTACTATCAGTTCTCGTAATGATATTACTTATATCATACATATCAACATGACTACTTTTACTTGACAATGTTACTTTATCAAAATATTCACCATTATATACATACATTATCATATCTTTAAAATTTATACGAGCAAAAGCAATTTTATTATTCTTGAAATATGCATCTTTAGTCAAGTTAAATGTTTTATCACTACGTAACAGATTCTGAACAGCCATACTAAACTTATCACGCATAAATGTACGTATATAATTAAAATATGCATCTTGTAATGAATTATCTTTAATAAACTGAACAGCCTTTGTAAACCCATCTGATGTTATTAATGTTTGTAAATCAAATAGGTCAGGATACTCTTCATGCATAAATGTAACAATATTAGAATCTACCTCACTAAAAGAATTAAGAGCTATACTATTCCTTATTATAGACATATACTGTGCAAACAAACCTTCAAACCCTTCATCTAGACGCATATAACCATTTATATTCTTAGAATCAGATACACTACCGCACAGTCTAAGATTATTTTCTGTACACACCTTATCTAAATCTACACATACATAAATATCATTTCTATCTTCAACAAAGACTATAGCATCACTATCAACTTTAAATACTGGTAAATATGTTATACGATATAGGCCTAATGCAACACCAACCCTACAAAGATTCAAATCACATCTCATATAGGCATATTTAAAGTTACATGAACATGAGTTTACCAACTTCTTTAATAGTATTTTATTATCTCGTATCAAACTCATTTAATAAACACCTCTCCAATGAGCAGACAGCTCAAAACTCTCATAACTTAAAAGACCACTAATACCTACTAACTTACCTCTATACCGATTGACACCAGGTGCTTTACAAATTTTTATACTACTACGAACAACATTCCCTAGGTATTCTATTCTACCATTAAATACATAATCCAAATCACCACCACATACCTTATTGCTACTCTTACTAAATGTGATTTTATCATGCGTAGAAACACCATCAAATGCAATATATTTTAAATTCTTAAAATCTACTTTCACTACCCCTAATAGTCCATTTTCATAATAACTATCTTTTGATAGTGTAAATACTGTCTTACTCTTTAAATAGGTATCAAAACTCTCATATAAAAAATCATAAGTAATATCCTTCATATATGAAATAACATCATCTACCATATTATTATCAATCACATACTGTATAATTGAATTGAACGTATTCTCATCTGACACAGTATCTAAATTAATAGGATAATTGGTTTTATTCATTAAATACTCTAACACTATAGTGTATGTCTCAAATGTATAGACTTTACTATTACCATTCATAAATGTATTAAAATCATCTCGTATATACTTCTCTACACCATAAAAGAAATAATCATCAAAAAACCCATCAAATGACTTACAATCAGTATAAACATGACTCCCAATCATACCACCACACATTGTAAATGTAGCACGATTCATGTTACATATTTTATCTATGTTTAAACACACATATACATCATTTTTAACTTCCACAAACTCTATATCTTCTTTCTCTATTAGAAGATGTATGACAATAGAATCACTTGTAAAAGGTAATGTTATATCCATACCTCCATCTAGAAATCTTTGACAAACACATTGTAATGATATATTGTATATCCCTCTTGCCAACTTCTTTAACAGTGCTTTATTATCTCGTACTAAACTTCCCATATACTATACACCTTTATATACTCCAAAAAGTAGACAACTGATACTTTTTATAAAAATACTGACTCTTAGTAATACCTTTATAAGTATGTCCACCAGACTCTTTTTTACATATCCTAAAATAACCTCTTATAGACCTACCAATATAGTTAAAATCCTTTGTACCATAAATAATATTACTATCTAGCGGCCATGAGAACACACTCCGACTCTTAGTACTAAATGTAATCTTACCACTAGTATTATTTACCTCAGAGAATAGTATCAAAAGATTCTTAAAGTCTATCTTTACTACCCCTAATAGACCATTTTCATAATAACCATCTCTTGCTACATTAAATGCATTAGGACTTTCTACACATTTTTCCAAACTCTCATACAAAAACTTACGCATAACAGATTCATTATATGAGATAACTTCCTCTATCATATGATTATCAATAATATACTGTATAGCTAACTCAAACTCATGATTATCATCTATAGCATTATCATAATATGTATAATTAGTCTCACTATTTAGAAACTCTAGTACCAACATAAAAGTCTTAAATTGAGCTCCTTCATGTATACCACTTTGAAATCTTTCAAAATCATCTCGTATATACTGCTCAACATTATACTGAAAATAATCCTTAAAAAATCCATCGAATGACTTATACTCTGTAACAATCCTATCTCTTAACATATCACTACCAACAAACCTAGCACGATTCATATGACACATTCTATCCGTATTTAGACAAATATAGACTGAATCTTTAACTTCTACATATTCTATATCTTCTTTCTCTATCGGAATAACAATCTGTATTCTGTTATTATTTTTACTATAAAAAGATAGTGATACACTCATCCCATCAGATACACCGCTACAATGTAATATCATACCATGTGTATCATCAGGACTAGGTATACTTTTTGCCAATTTACTTAATAATAACTTATTATCTCGTATCAAATTACCCATCTATCATACCCTATACACATCTTCTACAGTAACACACTCTTTAATAGATTTTGAAATAATATTGATATCCTCATGTTTCCTAATACCACTACTAATATCTAATATCTCAGCTTGATGATTATCTGACTCAACTACATAAATATAATTACCATCATGTTGCTTATAGAATGAACCCTTTTCTATAGTACTCTCATCTAATTCTTCTGTCATAGAATCTATCATATCTTCATCTTCGTCATCATCTAACCCATCATCATCAGCATCCCTAACACTCCAAGTATGCTCACAATTAGAACAATGAAAAGACTCCCCATCATTAGTAATATTGACATCAGTACTACCACACTCAGGACACTCTATAGTAGTACCATTTAATAAAGCATTTTCCTCTTCTTTTTTATCTTTACTATCTTTTTTATCTTTACTATCTTTTTTACTATCTTTTTTAGTGTTTGTATCACTACTATCTTGCTCAATCTCTTCTTGTTGATTAGTATCTACATCTTTTGAATCCTCTGTATCAGATTCATAGATACTATCAATACCACTATACACTATCTTCATATATCCACACTTTAACCTTTCTATATGATTATATCAGTATATTTTATATCACTATGTTTATATATTTTTATCACATATAACAAAAATACTGTACTGTACAATCACTACAACTATACAGTACAGTATACCATCAATTATCTAAACAATTATCACCTAGTGATGCTCTTAGGTCTACCTTCTCTCTTCTTCCTTAAATCACTAAGTTTACTATGTAACTCTCTATATTTTGACTCCCTATTCTCTCTCATCTTCTTTAACTCTTTTGCCATTCTTAGTAGTCCACTTAAAAGCAACTTCTGAAATAACTTCTTCAACTACTACATCATTCATATCAAATGCACTAATTTCTTTTTTATTAGTATCCAAAGAACCTACACCTCTTCCATCTGTACTAGGAATACTGCCTGTAGGAGTAGATACACCACCTACATCAGTTCCCTCATCAGCATCCTTATTATCTTTACTTCTAATCTTATTGATAGCACGTGTATACTTATTATTTACTGCATCAATAGGTTTACCTTCATTACTACTACTTTCATTAATAGCAGTACCCATCAACCTAAAAGCATTTTCTAATAACTTAACTTGAATATCAATCCCAAACTGTTCAACACTATCTACATCAAAAGCCTCATATTGAACATATTTAGTATATCCTGTATCACTTTTATCAACAACTGCATAAGCACTATCTATCTTTAATGATAAATCTTTAACCATTGTATCTAAATCAACATATACATTCTCATCATCTACAATAGAAAAAGTACAACTATTAATCATACCATTAGGTGATACCACTAACTTATCAACCCTAATATCTAATCTATCATCAAGTTTAGTATAGGTATCTTTAAAGTTATTTTCAATCTGATTATATAATACCTTTACACGAGTCTTACTATCGGAATACTTACTCCACACCATAATCTGTGCATTAGTATCCAATACTATTAACTCTTTGGCTACTAACATATCACCAGTATATCTCTCTAAAGACCTTTTAATATCCCTAGTATCACTAATCACATATCTATCAGTACCAACTTCATTACCAGTACCATCTGTAATAGTGGCGAACATATCTAGACTACCATCAACTTTAAAAGTATCTTTTGAATATATAGAATAATGTACCTTAAAACCATAGGCATCTATAGTAATACCTTTAGACAGTACATTAGCATCGAATTTAGTCAACGTAACTAAATTATCATATACTAAAGACCTAACAGCCTCATCAATATCATTCATATACTCTGAACTTTTAGGTACTACAACATCTTGTGTATTACCACAACAACCAATCTCTATAACTAACTCACCTTTATCATTAATATCATGCATATACCACTCAATATCACCAAAAGATGAGCTTACAGTATGCTTCTTAGCATTAACAAACACACCATAATTATGAGATAACTCCATAAGAATATATTTAGATACATAAGAGTTAAACTTACCATATGACATCAACATATCAGCATCAGTTACTGTAATTGTATCATCATCGAATAGTTTAGTATGGTCTAATACTTTAAAGATAAATCCCTTTTTCTGTACATTAGCTACATCTAACTCTAGGTGAGTGATAATACCATCAGTATCTACCTCTACTACATAATCGACATTATCATCCATAAATGGTAACAACTCATATAACTTAGTACACCCAAAAGCAGACTTAGTAATACTTTCATAATCATTAATATCACATACAATATCTACATCAATAGCAGAAATAACTTTATTCTTATACTTAAACTCACAACGATACTCTACAATAGACCTGTTAAGTTTAGATTGATTAGTATTTTTGATATAATGTAATACAAACCCTTTAGTACCTAACTTAATCTCAAAATCCTTGTCAGTACCACTAGCAGAAATTGTCTTAGTCTTACTTGATGATGTATTAGCACCACTACCAATAGTAGTACCACTCTTAGGAGTTTGTGTAACACTTGATTTTTGAATTTTCGTTGCAGGAGTATTTGATGTCGCTAATTGTTCTACTGTATCAAAATAACCCCTATCATCAGTATTCCTAATAACAGGATTCTTAATATCCTTATACACATCATGAGCATGACTCTGGATATAATTCAAATTATCTTTATAAAAAGAATCATTAGGCTTTACAATATCATATGTTGCAGTATATCCATCAACATCAGGAACTATAGGAGTATACCCACTTGCCCTAATAAACTTACAATCAAAGTCATCAATAAAACGATTTAATTTAGACGGAGTACTAATAAACTTCTTACCAATATACAACTCACCACGATACAACCTAGAAGTTAAATCAGACGGAGAAAATTTAATATCATAATCCTTTAATAGTTTTTTGATATCTCCACCATAAGACTTATTAGCAGTATCATATAACTTCTCTATATTAGGAATGATATATCCCTCATTAGTCATACATACATCAGTTTTAACCCTATCCCATACCTCAGCTTTACTATTTAGTAATACATCAAAATCATTATTGACAAATTTAATAAAATCCATACAACGATTACATACAATATGCCCATCAACAGTATATGTACGTTTAGCTAATGTATGACATACATCACACTCTTTTGTTTGCACATCATCATATAACGCATTTTGTAGTGATTCATTGATTTCACTACGAACTTTCCTATCTCGAAATAAACCCTCTAACAATGTTATAGTATTCCTTTCTTATTAATTGTATAAAACTATATTTAATTTATTGAATATAATAGGTAATATTTTATTATTGTATCATACTATCCATAGGCATTAACAAATAAATTACACTATCATTTATTTACATAACATTACACTATACGTATTATATGTACTATACTTACTACACCTACTATTATATATTACAACACATAAGGCTTATCTTTAAAATACTCACGATTCTTAGAAATAGTAGAAGAAAATGGGTACCACTTAACCCTAAAATCAGCTTTAATCTTATCTTCTACAGAATTTAGATTATTAACATCTACTGATTTATTAGCATTTTCTACCCATAAAGACCTTCCTTCGCCATACATATAATACTTATAACTCATCTCACTAATGAAAAAACTATAAACATCATAAGAATTTATTTGTTGAACACCTCGACCTTCATCATAAAATCTTCTATATACACCTTCAGGTATCATACTCCCAGGAGTACCACCCTCAGCATTAGGGGCTCTCCAATTAAAATCAAAGACATTATTAGCCTCTGGTTTTAATAACCCCCTACTTAAATTATAGTAATTCCTACCAAGAATATCTACAGATAACCCACTACTTGTATCATCACAAATAATGGATAATGTACCTTTATTATAAGCCTCACTAGTATTCATTGTAGTACTAACCTTTATAGACCACTTAGAAGATGGAGCTCTATTATTAAGTATTGATAAATCATAAAAACTTATTGGCACAAAACTATACACAGAATAACTATCTAAATCAACACTATTACGAATTGTATATTGAGCGAACACTATCAACATCATATTAGAATACCCATCATTAGCATATATATCTTTTGTATATAACGGAAAAGTATAAGATGTACCATTAAATATGCTCTTACCAGTAACACAAGTACCATAAGGAGTGAAATTGGTAATAGCATCGACATTATTATAACTCTTATCAACACTCCGTAAACCCTCAGCAGTATAAACTGTATCACTATTACCAGCTTTAAACTTTAAAGTACCCTTATCAGGTATAACACCATGCCTCTTAAATAATAATGATGAACCTGAGACTGCAAATCCACCTAAACCACTAAGACCATTTTTAGCCCTTGTGCCTGCCTTATCTATCACTGTCTTATCAATCGATGAAAAAAGAGAATTTGCACCATTGGTACTCCTAAAACATAAAAAAGGCTTAGATACTTTACTTGTCTGTTCCAAGGATTTTATTTTGGCGTGTGTACCGAAAAAATAACCTTTCCCATCATCAGCATCATACCCTGAATGATATATTGGAATAGTATTCTCAAAAGTATCAGAGAATGTATACTGACCTCCATCACCACTATCAAAAGCATAAGGCTTATATACTGTATTACCTACCTTACCATCACTATAACCATATCGAACTTTGATTCGACTATCAAATGTCTTATCAGCCATACTAACCCCCATACAACAAAAAATGCATAGTTAGTTGTAACTATGCATTATGTAAACTTATATTTTTATTTATCCTCAGTATCACTAGCCAAAGCCTTTACAACTTTCTCTTTTTCTAGAAGTTCATCTTCCTCTTTAGATACAACTTCTACATTACCTTCCTCAGTCTCTTGCATGGCTCTAGCTTTTTTAATAAGTTCTTGTTTATTTGCCTCTAACTTGGCATCCAACTCTTCTTTAGTGATAACACCCTTTTCGATTAACAAATTCTCTAAAGCAGAAACCATCATCTGAAACGGGAATAATTGAACACGATACATAGTATTAATATCTTCCATCAAGTACCGATTAGTCTCATTCATCCTCTGACATCCTCTCACCACTTAAAGTGATAAGGTTCCTATCTACACTTAACTTGCTTATAAATAACTATATCAATTATAAGTATAGGTCAAGTAAATTTAATAGGCTATCCCCATATGTCCTATGGTTCTTATATATTGAAATTATACTACATTTAAAATTCGTAATCCCTCGTTTAATATGTTAGTTGATGCATTAACATCTCTATCATGATGTGTGTCACACTCAGGACAAGTCCATTCACGAATATTGAGATTCTTAACATCTGAATTTTTATACCCACAATTAGAACATATCTGTGATGATGCAAAATATGTATCAATCTGTACAAACTTCTTACCATACCATAAACATTTATACTCTAATTGTTGACAAAACTCATACCAACTAACATCACCTATAGATTTAGCTAACTTGTGATTCTTTACCATATTCTTAACTATCAAAGTTTCAGCACATAAAATATCATAATTCTTTATCAAGAATATGCTTATTTTGTGTAGATAGTCTTTTCGACAATTAACAATATAGCCATGAAATTTAGCTAACTTCAGTTTAGCTTTCATGTAGTTTTTAGAGCCATAATCCTTGCGACTTAACGATTTTTGAAGTAGTCTAAGTCGCTTTTCATTTCTAACTAAAAATTTAGGATTTTTAAATTTAGTTCCATCATTCAAGATACAGAAATCTTTTAATCCCAAGTCAATACCACACTTTTGATTGGTTTTCTCAAAAGTTGCAATATCAACTTCAGCTGAAATACTAGCAAAATAGTTACCACTAGAACTTTTAGAGATAGTAATATTATTGATTTTAGTTAAACCTTTAAAATTACTCTTATCTCTAAAATGTAACATTCCCACCTTAGGAACTCTGATTTTCTTTTCATCTTGGTCTAAGAATAAATAACCATTAGTACGATAGGAGTTTTTATCTTGTTTCTTAGATTTAAACTTAGGATACCCACTCCCTCTAAAGAACATTTTATATGCAAAGTCTAAATCTTTAAGAGCGTTCGTTAAAGACCACTTGTCTACTTCTTTAAGCCATGTCTTATGTTTTTTAAGTTCAGCTAGAACCTTAGAAGATTGATTATAACTTAAACTAATCCCAAAGAACTTATATAACTTTTGTTTAAGATTCAACATAAAATTGTATATGAATCTTGCACACCCAAATGCCTTATCAATCAAGACTTTCTGCACTTTATTAGGGTAAATCCTAACTTTAAAACTCTTATTAAAGTTTTCAGTAAAACTTTTATTCACGAGATATACACCCCCTTTCGTATCACTAACAATAAACATTATATTATTAATGTACTACAAAAGGAGATTAATTTCAATATATAAAACCATAGAACTCTTGTGAGAGTTGCTCGTTCAACTAGAATCGCTACTTCTAGTCAGCACCACTACGTGCATCTTGTACTTTCATACAAGCACAGACTATATCTTAATCTTTCTATCTGAAAGACCTTCACCACTTCCATTTAAGGGATTCTCACCCACTCACTAGAGCCGTACTCCTTCACAGGATAGTCGTTGAACCTTCCCTCACGGGCTTGGCTGCTGATTGCCCATTGTTTACAGTACTTAGGACTATATCACATAATATAGCTTTTATTTCACCTTATACCATCTTAACTATTTTTTCTGCTTTCGCCACATTCACGCTCATATCATATTATTAGATATCACGTTGTAGTTAATCAAGCTCTTAGGACTTTCCAGCAATTCAATGAATCTCCGAATGTTACCACTCGGCACACACCTATCACTAGATGTATGGACTATACGTGCTAACTTACTCATGACTTTAATCATGACATATATAGCACACTTAATCAAATACTTGCTCCATGACTTCAACCATTTCTTTACGTTTAACAGAACGATTCATCTCCTTAGAGCCTTTATCAGAAAATGCTACCACATTATCTACATTTTTAGTATTTGTATCTTTTTCTACCATCCTAGTATATTTCCTTTCATTAACGTACATATATTTTTCGTATAATACTCTAATCGTTTAGAATACTCTTCCTTATTAGATATAATTTCCCCTAATATACCAACATCTTTATCATCACCATATACTTTTAAATGCTGAACTATAGTATTATCTTTTTTTAATCTCTTTAAAGCCTTATCAAAACCAATATGCCCAGCAGTATCACTATCAAAAGCAACAATAAATTTATCAGTCATAGTCAATAGTATCTGTGATTGTAATGCATTTACATTACTTGTCTGCATAGCTACCACATTAGGGTATATAGTACGCAACACATCAGCATCATAAAAACCCTCAGTCAATACTAACCAGTCACCATACCTAAAAGTATCATCTAATAAATCAAACCCATATAAACTCTGTAAAGCACTATAATCCACAAAATCCTTTGTTGTAATGCCCCTAAATACACAAGATATAGCTTTACCATTTAGAGAATTTAATATACATATAACAGCACCACCACAATCTGAAATAAACTTATGATGAAATTGTGATAATGAACTCTGTAACCCTAATCTCCTAATATCACTATACTTAAATAATCTATAATTCCTATACTGATATTGTCTGGCCAACCTAACATATTTACTAGAATCTAAATTTCTATCCTCATCTAAATCACATATGCATGGTAACTCATTATACAAAATATCTAATACTTCTAACCTACTTAAACAAACATCATTATTTGTATTATAAGAAACACTATTTCTATTTAGTATTGCTTGTTCTACATCAATAGTTTTCATAACACACCTAAACCATCTCAGTATTGATAATAATTCTTAATAATCAACTACCAACACATCACCTAATACTAACTTATCTGAAAAGATAGTATTTTTACAAAAAGTGGTAGCACTATTTCTATACCTAACACCATCTTTTAATACCTGTGTTCGATAAGAACTAGACTTCCCACTCACATACTCAGTAACACTTCTAGATTTAAAAACTTCATCAAATTTAGTACTTCCACTAAAAGCATCATAATACCCATCTCTCTTGACATCATCAGAAAGGTATAAATGATTAGAGTAGAAATATCCACACACAATCTTATGTATTGGCTGTGCTATGGTTTTATCATACCTATCACACATATATCTAAAAGACTCTACACACTCATCAGTATGTTTGACATCAAAAGTATCGCTTAACCCATAACAATAATCAGATAAATCAGTGATATACATATTATCACTATTTCTTGATTTGGTGAACATTTTAGTAAACACATTGCGATTATCTTTTAATGTTATCTTTTGTAATGTTGTAGGCTCACCACGATACAAAGAGTAATCATACCACATATCACAACCCATAACCCATACAGAACCTGTAATAATAGGATTCCTAGGTAAATATAATCTGTGATTTTTAAAGACCTTATCAATTTCATAGAACTTACCTACTTTATCAATGACTACATCATTATAGTAATAATCTATATTACCGACATTAAACCTAACCAATGTATGTATAGAATGTTCTTTAAACATTTTTTGTAAAGTATCAACTATGTCTATTAACTTTACATAATTATGAACTACACCACCATTAAAAATAATATAATCTAAAGTGTCATTAAATCTATTGATAATCTGTATAGATAAATCTTTAATGTTTTCTAAAGAAATATTACTATCTAACTGTAAATCACTCACATAAGCTATCTTCATAATCATACCCCTTATTCAAACAACTTATGTATCAATTCAATCTCTTCAGACAAACAATAATCATCAGTATTAATAGTCAAATCAAAAGACTGAAAATCTATATACATATAATCGTAACTATCAGACAACACTCTTCTACATGACTCTAACACATTATACTCAGTCCTATCTCTCAACCTTGAAAGCATACGAGTCAAGCTAGTATATGATGTATTATATAGATACACACCAACAACCCTATCACCATATATTTCTTTTAACTTATAAAACTGTGTATTAGTACCACACAATACATATACAGTATCATCAACAGGAATATCACTCACACCATAGAAATTTATGTTGCCATTAGCTATCGAATATTTTTCTACGATAATAAATTCACCTTTATTATCTCTATCTAAAAAAGTCTCGGTATCACAAAAATGATATTCAACACCTTCAATTTCACCATACCTCATATCCCTAGTAGTAGTTAAGACATACCTTGTAAACATAGTAGGATATGCTTTTAGTAACAAATTCAATACACTATCTTTACCAGTGCCACCTTTACCACATAGAAATAATATCTTACCTTCCAACCAAAACCACCACCAATCTATTATAAAATATTATTAGTAATACAACTCATGACAGTCTCTCTTCATAAAAGACAATACATCATACTCAGAAACAGGTCTAAACCCATTCACATAGGAAGTAACATTAACACCACTATCAAAAACCCTTTGTATAACTCCCATTCCACTAGCTACAGTAAATAGTTTAGATGTATTTGCATTAGGATAATCATTACATAATCTAACAATATCACCACTAAACAATGTAACCTCTAAAAGGTCTCTATACAGTACTGTACTGATATTATACTCATTTTTACAATAGACTCTAAACATCTCTTTATCTAAAAGAGTATCCCTCTTAGTAGAAACACTATTGATATATGTGTAATATGTTTTCATATCATCTTGATTTAGTAAAAGTATCTTACCACCTTTAAGTGATTTTAATTTTGAAAAATCACCAACACCACCTAAAATGTAAACCACATCATCATCAGTAACAATACCATTCCACATAGTTATAATAGTATTATCATGAAAATCACTATCACCTAACTGTATATCAGATGTAAAATATTTCATACAACACCAACCTAAATTACTTCTGAAACAGTAAAAGAACATTTAACCAAAAGGTAATATATATCATTACCCCTAAGATAAGGTAAAATGACAACTCTATCTACTGCATTAATACTCTCTAAAGCCTTTAGTAAAGCATTAAGAGCCTTTGGCTGAATAGCAATAGTAGTACCATCACCACACGTATCATCTAAAATAATAGACAATGCCTTTTTACTGTCAAATTTTACATTATTTTCTTTAAATGCTTTTTCATAATCAACATAAGCTACATTACTTTCAAACATACACACACCTACTTACCTGTAGAACCAAAACCACCACTACGTACAGTATCTACTTCATCATTATCAGATTTTAAAAATTTTGAGAACACACCTTGAAATAATTTATCACCCTTCTCAATCGTAACATCAAAAGGATAAAAGTTATAAAATGCTACTCCAATGTTACCCTCATTTTCATCATTATTATAATAGTCGGAATCAATCACACCCACACTATTACTAACAACTAAACCCCTCTTCATAGGATTAGACGACCTATTATAAGCATACAATACTTCATCTTCTTGCATATATGATTTAATATATGTACGAATAAGTGTTGGCTTAATACACTCATCATAACCATCAAATGATAAGTTTTTAATAGAGTGTAGTAAATACCTACCGACCTGTTTCCATAAAGATGGAATAACCACTTCATAAGGAGCATAAAAGTCATACCCAGCACTATGCTTAGTACTCCTACTAGGTAACTTACAATCAAACTCTACTCCACTAGAACATACCTCAAAACCACGTAATCGTTCAACCATAACCATAAACCCTTTCAAGACACAAAAAATACGTTATTTTATAATAATTATTATACTACAAAACAACGTATTTATCTACATAACTAACTATTTGACCTATCTAACAATGATTTTTTATATGTTTCTACTTCATTATGTAATTTATTGACATCTTCCAAACTAACCTCTACATCAGAATCTAACACATTCTGCAACATCTCAATATCAATATGTTTTTGTAAATCATCTAAAGCCTTATATGATTTTGATTTTTCATCATTAGAACCTAAAGCACCAGTTGTTATCACATTTGATGTATTAACAAACACACCATACACCTTAAACAAAAGTACTACAATCTCACTAACAGCCAAACTGATTTGTACAACTTTAGTAGCAACCTCTTTTGTCTTATCTAAGTCTTTCTCTATTGTATCTAATTGAGGTTCTGTACTATTAATACGCACAATCATCATGTCAAAATAATATAAAATTTTATTAATAAATCCCATTACAAACTCCACACATATTTACCATTAAACATCATTAGGGTTAAAGAAGAAATATTCTTCCCAAAACTCAGCATTTTCTCTAGCTCTCTGCTCACTTTCCTCACGTTCAAGTCTATCTTCTAACACCTCAATTCTAGAATCACTGAACCACATCTTTAATGAGATAAATGCACTTACCATACCTAATATAGACATCATATCAATTTCTACATCTCTACACACTAACATCTCATTAAATGTAACAATCAACAAATCTAAAATACAAGGAGTATCTCTAAGAACGTCAAAATAATGATTAAAATACAAATTACCTTCACGATAATCAAAACTAACATTATTAACTGTAAAAGCTATCTTATGCTTTTCTTTTTTAGTATTAATAATGATAACTCCATCATCTTCATTAACACGTTTAAAATCGATATCATCACTCAATGAGTTAAGAAACTTTTCAGCACAATCGCTAAATTTATAAAATGTACCTACATAGTCATATAAGTCATATTCTTTAACTACTTCAATGCTCATAATAAATCTCCTTTTTATATATTATTCACAATATAATACAACCCTATTATCTTGTAATGACTGTTTAACATCAATCACACGTTGATTAGGAGAACCTCTAAACTTTAGAGTGATATCTCTATGTGCTAACTCAAACTTACCATCAATTAGAACATCAACATATTGTAACAACTCTTTAGTATCATCTCTATCCAAAAGTTGCTCATATGTGTAACCACTCCATAAGTATATTTTAACGCTATGTAACGCTGTACGAACTTTTTTGAGTAGTGGCAACACAATACTCACATTACTAGGTAAACACGGCTCTCCACCTAAAATACTAAGATTTCTATGTATTCCATTCTTAGACAATAAATCAATAATGTCATCTATATAAGTATTAGGTAACTCTAATCCACCATTTAAATCCCATGTATCAGGGTTATGACAACCCTTACACATATGACAACAGCCCTGTAACCAAAAAGAAACACAAACACCCTCACCATCAACTATATCATTTTCTTTTAGTCCTGCGTATCTCACTAAGTTTACCCCTCTTTCGATACATATTACATCTCCTAAATGTTAGTATAAATGTACGTTCAATACTAAAACTAGGTACTACAATAGGTATAGCCATCAGAGGTATAGACTTCTCATACCCATCTAGAACCTCACTAAAAATCATACGTAAATCTTCATCTGACATAGCATCTATTTTAGCAAGTACTTCATCTTTATATGATTCTATATCCACAAACATCACCACATCTCTAATAAATCTTCATAAGAAAAATTTACCATTAGCCATCCTTTTAAAATCATCATCATATTTAGATAAAATGTTACGTATAATGTTAGCATCACCACCACTAAACCCAACAATATCTAAATCCTTATACTTTTTATTTTCTTGTATATCTACAAGAATCTTATCTTTCACATCCATATGTCAACTCATCCTTAACAATAAGACTTGAACTATGTACAGGGTCTAAATCCTTATCAATAATCATCTGTACCACAAACTGTAATATACTATTACTACAATAATCATCACCAGTAGATAGTATGTTACATAAATCAATATCATTTACAGTATCAGTAATCGTAACATCAATACCTACTAAATCAGCAGTCTCTATACCATCATAGTCAAACACATAATCAGCAGTATACTCAATACTACCATCACTTTGTTTACAAGATATTACAATATCACTGGAATGATTCATAACTACTACAGTACAAGTACCACCGAATAAGTACATAGAATATCTATCTACTAATCTGCAAAGAAAATCGTTACTAACCATCATAATTAAACACCTTCCTTAAACTTGAAAGTATATGTTGCCTGTTCAATACTCAATTCAAAATCTTCTAGTGCATACTCTTCCTGTACCTCAATATATTCAGCTTCAGCCTCTGCACGTGTAGCATAGACACCAAGTAATGGCGTACTAAACAAATCAGAAGTTGTAAATAACACATATACAGTATTTTCAATAGTATTCATAATTGTAACCTACCTTTATAAAAAATATACTTTAGATGTAAGCCATAACCTACACCTAAAGTATACCAAAATTTACATTACTTTACAAGTATCAAACAATACTCACATATTCAAATTTAACTTTTGAAGGTCTATACACTAAAGCCTCTGAACCATCTAATGTATAAATACCACACAACACATCATCACCTAAGACACCATATACTTCCTTCATCTTTTGTACAACACTACGGTCAATACCATAATTCTTTTTAACAAACTCAGTTAATTTCTCAGTGTACACAGAAATTAATCCCCTATTAGGCGTACTGATGTCTGTTGTAACATATCTATCAGGGGAATTATATGTACCTTTACTTGAATCCTGTGTAGTATGTCTTACAAATATCCTAACTTTATGATTTAACTCACCATATTTAATGAAACTATACCTTAAATAGTTTAAGGTAACGTAATTCTCAGCACTACCATCAATAATGATATTCATATTATCAGTAGCAGAGGCACCTAACTTCCACATAATACCACCAACATAACCACCATTATCACCATTTACAGGGTATGTACTGGTGATAACATATGTCTTAACATTAGGGTTAGTCTTAAAGTTTACTAACTCATACTGATTACTTGTAGTAATTTTAACCCCATCACGTAGTAATGCATCAAAATCAATTAAATCACCGAGTAATGAAACATTAAGCTCTTTAAGAACGGAATCACCATACCCATACAACTTAACCTTAACAACTCTCTTATCTCTAGGTATAGTGTAGATATATGTACCATCACTACCAGTTGTATACGTAACATCATCAATAGTAAATACAACATGAGGTAATGAAGTAAATGTAATACTTGTTAAAGTCTTTTCATATGATATATCTATAGTATTATTACCCAAAGAGCTGATAATACATTCTAACAAAGATTGTAATGTAGCATCTTTACAATAATATCCTTTAGAGTTTAGTACTTTCTTTAAGTCACTAAACTCTAATGAACTACTAGAACCACTAGAAGAACCACTATGACTTTTAATGTCTTTTGCTATCTGTGTAAATACATCAACTAACCTATTTTCTAAACTACTATCACTCATATACAATAAACCTAATCTAAATGCAATACCCTATCTCGAATCTCTTCAGTACGTCCTTGATTCCAAAAATTAGAACCTAGATAGCCACAAGTCCTACGTGTTACGTGTAATAAGGCAGTATCAGTATTACCACATTGAGGACACTCCCAGTACAAATGACCTTCCTCACCTTTAATCTGAATTTCACCATCAAAGCCACACTTTGAACAATAGTCAGATTTAGTATTAATCTCTGAATACATACTATGTTCATACATATACTGTAATAACTGAACAACAGCCTCAATGTTACGATTCATATTAGGAACTTCAGTATAAATAATGGAACCACCTAAACTCAATTCTTGAAATTGACTCTCAATCGCTATCTTATCAAAAGCACTGATATGCTCACGAACATTCACATGAAAGCTATTCGTAATATAATCATGGTCTGTAATATCTTTAATCACACCAAACCGCTTACGTAATGTCTTAGCAAAACGATACGTCAAACTCTCCATAGGAGTACCATACGGTGAGAACCCTAAATTATCTGTAGTAGACCACTCATCACACTTCTTATTAATGAATTGTAATACAGCTTTACAGAACTGTTGACCTCTCTCAGTTGTATTAGACTCACCTAACATAGCCATACAACACTCATACAAACCACCATACCCAAAACTAATCGTGGCATAATCTTTAAGTAATAACCTATCTATTGTTTCACCTTTAGTAAGCCTTGCAATAGCACCATGCTGCCATAAGATAGGTGCCACATCTGACTTAGTACCTCTTAATCGATGATATCGTATCAACTGTGCTTCGTGTACTAATTCAGAACGTTCCTCCATTAAGTCCCAAAACTTAGCCATATCACCATTAGCACTTAAAGCCACATCCACTAGGTTTAAGGTAACTACACCGAGATTAAATCTGCCATAATACTTATGATACTTATGTCTATCCCAGTTATGAGCCTTAGCTAAATTCTCAGTAGCGGTATCTACTGAAAGAAAACTTCTACAGCCCATAGGTGGAAATACATCACCATTTTTAAGTTGTTTTATCACTTTAGTAGACACATAATCAGGCACTAACCTCTTAGCACTACACACAGCACTTAACTGCGTTAGATAAAAATAAGGACTATCCTCAGTAATATTACACTCATCAAGTGCATAGATTAATTTAGGAAAACTTGGTGATACATACACACCCTTGTCATTCTTAACACCTACAATACGTTGCTCCAACATCTCCTGAATACACAACGCTAAATCATCACGTTGACTACCATCAACATCTGTTAAATTCATAAATACTGTTAAAAATGGTGCTTGCCCATTCGTTGTCATGAGTGTTAGGACTTGGTATTGTAATGTCTGTATACCAGCACGTATATCATCCCTAACCATAGATTCTATCAACTCATCACTAGCACTAGGATATTTCTTTTTGAATGTCTTTCTAGTCTCTTCTACAAAGGGCGATACATGACTTAAACTAATCGACTGCCCACCGAACTGAGAGCTAGCTACTTGTGCAATAACTTGACTAGCTATATTACAAGCAGTACTAAATTTATGTGGCTTATCTATCTGTACATTAGAAATCACAGTCCCATTCTGTAACATATCCTCTAAATTAATTAAACAGCAATTATACATTTTCATCGAAATATAATCCATATCGTGGATATGCAGGATACCACTATCATGTGCCTCTATTAAATGCTTAGGTAATATCTTCCTACGCATAATATCAGTACTAATAGCACCAGCCATATAATCACGCTGTGTAGTGAGTAACTTTGAATCTTTATTACTGTTCTCTGTAGACCAATACTCATTACTATCCTCTAGTATCTCACTCACTACCCTATCTATCGTTGTCTCCCTACATCGAGTCCTCTCATCTCGATACAATATATAAGCCTTAGCTACATCATTATACTTAGAATCTAATAATGTCTCCTCTACAATATCTTGAATATCCTCAACACTGAGTATCCTATCATCCATTGAATCATATTCATCTATGATAGCATTAATGGCATCATTACATACATCCACATACTCCCTATCAATCGTATCATGTAAACTACTATAAGCACTTAGCATAGCATTGAACACCTTACCACTATCAAATATGACTATACGCCCATCACGCTTTAAAACATTCATTGAAACATTCTGCGAATCTTGACTCACTTTGTATTCCTTCCCTATCTGAAAATCCAATACTTAATATATTTTATAAAATACAATTACATCATATTCAATGATAATTGATTTAATGATATACTATTCTGTATCACACTATCTTATATCACAAAATATAATACTCACACAACACATTCTATCTCTTAGATTTCTATCTCTTAGATTTCTATCTCTTAGATGTATCATTCTATCTCTTAGATTTCTATCTCTTAGATGTATCATGCTATTTTATATATACAATCTTATATCTCTTAGATGTATTAATTTTACATCCATTAGATACCATATATTGTATATTTCTTGTATCTTACATATCCTATTATACTATATTTTATATCGTATTTCATTATTTCATTATTGAATCTTCAATTAGGAATCTTATTCTATATCTCTTTGTATCTCTTAGATTTGTATGATTGATTTTCTAGCCTCTATCTTATACTCATACTCTCAATAGAATGACTATCCCAGTATCACTTCTACCCCTATATAGTCTAATATACTATCTTGGCATCATATGCAGTATATGCTACATACTTACTAACTATATCTTCCTATACAGTTCTCTCTTATATAATCCCTACTGCTATTGAATTATATCCACCTCAAAATTAATCTCATTCAATCAACTCAGTTTCGGCGGCACTTCCATATATTCCCCTATATGCAATATAATTACTTCAGTCTTACTCTATTTCATTTAATACAGTTATACTCTATTTCATTTAATACAATCTTACTTTAAATTACTCTATTTCATTTACTTAAATATAATTATATTACATATATTGAATCACTTATAATATAATTTCAATTATACTACCTGTATTACTACATCCCCACATACTTTTACTCTATTTCATTACTCTTTTTTACTGAAACTGTATTCTTTTCTTCGTTAGAAGAAATTAATACAGTGATTATATGGTATTTTATGTATTATAGTATGTATAGTATTAATTATATTAGTATCATTATTATTATTACATTATTACTTAGATGTTGTAGTATATAGTCAGTATCACTATATCATCTGTTAGTACTATCTCTAGTATAACTATCTTATATCATAATACTATATCTTAGTATTAAAATCTACTGTTATTTTATCTTCATACATCCTACCCTCTTCTATATCCATATCATCATTAACTGTCAATATCTTATTATTATGATTAGATGTCTTATCTCCTACAACTATTACTCTAACATTAGTACCATATGATGAGTATTTATTTGAGATATAGCTAGAAACATATTTATGTACTGTACCATCATATGCAGTAAACCATATATCTACATCTTCTACATCCTTAATACGATTTAACAAACTTAATAGCTGAAATGTATTATATGAAGTCTCATCCCATTTAGCATTACTAAAGAATGTTAGTGTATTCCCATCTAACTCATAATCTAAATCTTTAATCTTGCATAAATGCTCATTATACATAACAACACACTCATGAGTAAAATCAGAATATCCATTTAAATCATCTATTAGTAAATCTATATCTCTTTCTAATTTTTCACACATTCTTAATACCTCTTACAAAAAATAAAGGTGGTATAACATATACTAATATTATACCACCTTAAAGTTATATTTGAATATTCTATTTTTTAGAGTTTAGATTTTTTAGTAAATTCTTAGCATAATAATGTTTGCCTATATATGACTTATGGTCTTTACAATCATATTTAGTACAGAAATCTCTTTCGGTCATCATCTTGTAATCTCTTACAATACACTCTAACTCATATCTAGTATACTTAGGTTTTCTACCTCTCTTTAATCCCTCTTTATTACCTGCAATACTTTCTTTAATATCACTTGTACCAACCACAGCACTATCAACTTTAGTATCAACATTAACATTAGTAGTAACATTTAACTTTGTTGTAATAGCATCATGTACAATATCATTCAAAATATCTTCACTGATAGCGGAATTTACAATGTTTTTTACTTTTTCGTCAACAATAGATTTTATTCTGCTATCAATTTCAGACAAATTAATTTTATTTTGTAGTCCTAAATGAAATCTCATAGCATCATCTACCATTCTCATGGTATCATCATTTAAAGTTGTTAAATATGTCTTTAACTCATGTGCATTAACAAATCTCATTTGCTCAACCATAATACACGTATTCTTACCATTAAGACATAAATCTACATGAGTCTTAATCTTATCAGCTTTACCAAACTGACCAGTAGATAGAGGTGCAATAGTACAAACTCTAGTATTACTTTGATTATCAGAAACAACAACCCAAGGTCTAGAGCCATACTCTGTATAGTCCAACAAATCATACTTTGTTGTATTGATTTGTTTTTTATCTTTGTTTTCATCTATATCATAAATGAAAACACTCCCTTTTAAAACTCTATTAAACTCTTTGATTAAATTAAGATTTTCATTTTCCATCTTTAGTACCCCTTTATACAGATTAATCATCTAGTCCTTCAATAATTTCATAACGAATATTTATTAAATTACCCTCCTCATCAAAATCCTCTACATAAAGCTCATCTTTTTTGTTTGTTTTAAACATCAATGAGTACCCCTCACCGACAGACTCCCTCCATATATAGATTTGTTGACCTACTACATTTTCAGCCACATTAAACCCACGAGGTAAATTTAACACTTCCTCTAACGGTAATGCATTTTCAACCTTTTGCTCTAAATCTTTCTTCATACCAGTTTTTCCTTTCTTACTAAACTACCTTTATCTAAATACCAAAGGTACACTCTTATAATACCATATATGTAATGTTTTGTAAAGTTATAAACACATAAAAAATCAGAGGTAGTAATACTACCTCTGAATATCAATACACCAATTTATGATTGTCTCTATCGTAAACTACAATCTTACCACTAGCATTAGAATAATATGGTGTCAAACTCCCTCTTTCATCACCAATATACACTAAACCTGTCCTAGTATCATAAATAAGAACATACCCATCAATAGTCCCTATCCTCTCAAATACGTTTTCATTTACCTCATCACTATCAGATTTATGCGATTCAATATCATATACTGCTAACTCACCTACGTGCAATTTATAATGCAAGTAAGTATCTATTCCAATCGAATATACCATAGAGATAAATGAAATAACTAAGAATATTATAACAATAACCCTAGTAAAAGATGGTTTATAAGTAAATTTCATACACAACCTCAATAATATTTTTGCATATAATCACTAAAACTCAATTTTGTTGTTGTGTCTACCACAACATAAGCATTTTCTATCCAAGGATAATCTTCAGGCAACCAAGCATATCCACTATCACCCCAAGATGTTCCCCATGAATTTAACAATCTCCAATGAAATTTATTATTGATATATCCCCATCCAGTAATAGTTACGGCATGACCACCATAATTCACAACATCCTTACTAGAATCATATCTCACAATACCATCATTGCTAACATCGTAAAAACTGTCAAATATTGGTATCCCTGTGATAACAGCCTTAGTTGTTAAAATAGCTACCTGTATCTCTCTTCTTGAATTACACACATAGTATGAATCTATCCTAAACTCATCAGCCTTATTAAATAAAATATCTCTATTATCTTTAACAATCCTCATAGCCTCAGAAGTAGAATAAAACCCCTCTAAGTCAGAATATAATACAGAACCAACATCTAGTCCACCTTTAAGACAAGTCCTTAAATACATACCCTCAAAATTTTCATTATCTGGCCTAACACCATAATTAAAGGCAGGCGATAAAGGAACACTTAACCCTGACTGACTACCATCACTCTCCTGCAAATATCTAACAGCGCTATACGAGCAAGCACAACACATTTGAGTATTTCCTTGATTGTATACAAAAGGAAACTCACTACTCTGATACTCATAAGGTATATTTACAGAACCTAACTTTAGTAAATCTTTAAACTTATAATCCCTACCATCATAAGGAGATACTAACAAACCACTCCCTAAATTAGATGAAACCACTATAACACCCCTACACTAAACATTAACTACTATATCAATCCTACTAATTCGTTTTAATGTGTCTTGCAAGTATGTTTTATTTACAATATCTTTACTCTCTAAACGTAAATATTCCTCTGTCTCCCTATAAATCTCATAACTATACCCATCATTATAAGACTTACTTTGAACTATGATGTCAAACTCGGTATAATAATCTCGCATATTTTCACTTTTATACCTAATATGCTTACCTATAATTACACCCTTAATAGTTTTATATGTTCCATCTATTTTAAAAGGCTTATTGATTGTAACAACATCGCCAATATCAAATACACCATCTTTTATATTAGACAGTGTATTTGATAACTTAACTTTTATATCCTCATATGTATTATTTTCTAAAATCTCAGCTAATGTATCTACATTGAAAATTTTTGATAAATCTTTATCAGTATAATAAGATGCGTATCCACGTATCAGCATAACTTTACTGCTATAATCTACTGCATCTGATAAGATACTATTACTCATACGATGTATACACCCCTCTAACTAACCTTCTACTTTAGAAACATTGATAACAGAAACTTCATAAACCTCACGCTCAATAATGCTTCCGTCATCTAAAGATTTATTATACTTCCTAGACTGAATCCTACCTTGTATTTCAATCTCATCTCCAACAACCATATTAGCAACATATTTAGAATTTCTTCCCCACACTACACAAGGAATATAATCAGATTTATTGTATAATCTATTGACAGATAAAATAACATCAGAAATTTCTCTACCGCTAGGAGTCTTTCTGTGTACAACTTCCTTACAGATAAAACCCCTTAACGTAATCTCATTATCAAAAGCATCAGCCTCTTCAAGAATTTCAATATCCTTAACAAACACAAATAGTCTTAATGTCATTCTATCCATTTCAGAATTATATTCATTAAAAGACCTAAATTGTCCAACAACTGATACAATACTATCAACTTCTAATCTAGAAACATCAAATACCCTATCAGAAACTTCTATTTTAATAGTATCATGTACACCTTTATTTAATCTAGGAACTTCTATTTTAAACTCATAAAAATCTTCCCCATGTGTACTATGATGTAACATTGGTTTACTAACAACAACCCCTACAACTCTAACATCATTATTGGTCAACTTGTTAGTAACAATATCTTCACCCATATTATTACTAATCCCCTATATCCTATACGTAACTTAAAAACATTTTATAACATTATATCGTATGTTCGCTATTACTATATATAGAATATATCAACCCTCAAAACTACCTATATCAATCACAGCGTCTACATCTATAGTATCCCCATCATACTCATCTATTTGAGAAGTATATGAAATCTTTGAATCATATAACACATCCCATGTATCCACAGTATCCCAAAATATAGAGCCATTATCTTCATTAACAACCCCAACCCTATCTTTATCAATATTGCTTTCAATATAAGCAACTTTGCCAATAAAAACAGGAAAAGTATTATGCTCTACCCTGTCTCCAACCATTAATGACATATAAAACACCTCAATAAATCAAACTATTCTTATAATCATTTAACTCCTTTAAAGTTAAATTATACAAAGAGTGCATATCTTTCATTTTAAAAACATTCTTATATCTAGAAAAGAAAGACCTATCCTCGACATACTGTAACCCATAATATCGTAAAGTACCTTTCAAATTCATCTTATTGTTAAGCATATCTACTTGCTCTATAGCATCCTTTATAGTATAAGAACTGTCCAACTTAACATTCCTATCTCTAGCTATCACCATACACAACATAATACCATCCTATCTTTTGTAATAAAAAAGAGTGTACCAAAATGATACACTCTCATATATTTATATTTTACTTAGCTGACAACTCTTTAAATCTATCACTATCAATAACAGAATTATACAGCTTTAATTGCTGTTTTGCCATCTTATCTACTCTCTTCTTAATAGAAGAACGTAACTTATTAGCTAACTTTTCTTTAGCAATCTCCTTACCAATATTAATATCAAACACATCGCCTTCATGACAACGTGCCTTAGCCTTATACGTACTTTTAAGTTTTAGACTATCATAAAATTTTGTTTTGAAGTCAATATATGAAATCTGAGATTTCCCATCCATTAACTTATGAAAAGCATTTTCGGCAAGATACTCACAATGAGTATTGTATGCAGTAATGACCTTATTCTCTTCATCAACCTTAATAATAACTGGAATAGTAAAACCTTTAAAAATTGTAACTCTTTCCATAACAATATCTGCTACTCAAATTATAGACATTTATCTATATTGAGATTTGTAAAACCTCACAGTTTTTACTTACTGCTTCATCATATATGTTTTTGTAATTTAATAAAAATTAAATATACTACTCACAAGTTCTTGTATACTCCACAGTCATAAATTCCCGAATAAGCCTTCGGTACATACTTATACACTATGTTTATTGTATAATTGTATAAGTCTCAGCATCTCTTAAATTAAGACTTGCATTAATATCCCTATCTTCAACATACCCACATTCAGAACATACATAAGTTCTATCAGATAATTTTAAATCTTTTTTAATATGACCACATTTATGACATATCTTTGAACTAGGATAAAATCTATCTACAACTCTTAATTCAATATTATTTTCTTTGCATTTATTAACTAATTTAGTTTTAAACTCAAAGAACTTTTGTTGTGCTACAGCTTTAGAAAGATGTCTATTTTTCATCATACCACTAACATTCAAATCTTCAATAACAATAAAAGCAGGCTTGGTTTTCACTATACTATGTATCGTCTTGTTAAGATAATCAGTTCTGATATTTAACAATCTTTGATGAAGCCTTTGTACCTTTAACTTTTGTTTTACAAAATTCTTTTGAGTAGACTCTCCTTTCTTTATTGAAATAATTTTACGGGATAACTTTCTCTGCTCTCGTTTTAAACTCTTTTCTACTTTTCTAACATTATATGTCTTGTTTATATTATGAAAAACAGAATCGTCAGAACATATTGCTAGATTCTTTAACCCTAAGTCTATACCAATACCAAAATTATTTATTACTTCAGTATCTTGTTTTTGTATGTCAACCAAAACTGATATGTAATATCGTCCAGCTTTACATGAAATAGTTCCACTTCTAATAATAAAACCATCTTTAGATGTTGGAATGTATCCCTTTTCTTTTAAACGAACCCACCCTAAAGTCGGAACTTTAATCCGATGACGTTCACTTAAACAGTCAGTCTTATTGTTTTTAACAAAGTACATTTTAACATCAGACTTATTTTTCTTCTTAAATCTAGGAAACTTACTTTTATGCTTAAAGAAACTAACAAATGCTCTATACCCATCTTCCATAGACTTTTTAGTGGATTTTGTAGAAACCTCTTTAATCCACATTTTATCTGGATTGTTAGGAAGATATTCATTATTTAGCCAAACACTAAAAGCCCTCCCAGTCATAAACTTTTCACCATTTTCATAAAGTTCTTTATTGTGAGCAATATAAAAATTATAAATAAACCTACATACACCAATAGTTTTATTTATCTTAATGATTTGTTCTGCTGTCGGATTAATTTCAGTCTTGAAACTCTTTAACATTGTTAGTATCTTCCTTTAAATGGTGTCCGTGGTAGGACTCGAACCTACAAGACATAAGTCAACTGATTCTAAGTCAGCCATGTTTTCCAATTTCATCACACGGACAAGTAAATGCTGGACTTCCACCAGCTGTGCAGCCAAGATATTTTATGCTCTTCGATTTTTCGCATATAAGATTTTGTATGATATTAAAACATCTCAAAAAGACATCATACATAGCTACCATAAATCATCTATGCAAGGTAAAAAGTAGACCTTAATGGTGAACCCTGCTGGATTCGGACCAGCGACCTGCCGGTTATGAGCCGGTGGCTCTACCACTGAGCTAAGAGTTCATATGGCTCCGATGGAAGGACTCGAACCTACAACACACTGATTAACAGTCAGCTACCTCTACCTATTGGGTTACATCGGAATGAGTTATGCCAGCAAAAATATTATATCGGTTTTTACATTATATTATATTCTTAAAAAGGTTCAATAACACTGGCTCTCTTGATATATACTTTACTATATACCTTCAGCGATACATGTTCTCATCTTTGTATCCTATACCGATTGATAATTCTTTAGTTTAAAGAGGTTACACCACGTCAAGGTAAATTATCCAGTAACCCTATGGTGGTCCTAGACAGACTCGAACTGCCGACACATGGTTTAGGAAACCATTGCTCTATCCACCTGAGCTATAGAACCATATTTTTTGGCGGAGAGGGTGGGATTCGAACCCACGGTGGAAGTATTTATCCACTCTTCCTTAGCAGGGAAGTGTAATAAGCCACTCTACCACCTCTCCACATTTGGCGGATAGTAAAGGATTCGAACCTTTGGTACATTTCTGTACATTGGTTTTCAAGACCAACTCCTTAAACCACTCGGACAACTATCCACAATCAATATTAATATTCATCCTCATGACAACAACCATTATTATGTGTTTTGCGGACACACGTTGTCTATCGCCAGTACTGCACCGGCGATATGGGAATTGAACCCATAATGAGGACATATGAATACTAAGATATTGTAACTGCCAACCCTGCAGAATTGCAGTCGTTTTCGATGACATATCAGCACCGACCATATCCCACTCACTATATTGCAATTTATAATTCATGAGATTGGAATTTAATTACGACTCTAAGGAGAATTGAACTCCAAAACTTGCCTAACCAATAGAGTCATGTATTGTAGTTTTTAGAATAACTACAATAATTATTATATACTACAAACTACTTTATGTAAAGTAAATTTACTAAATATCCCCACCAGTTACCTGTAAACGCTCCTCATTAACAGGTCTAAGAAACTGATTATATAGAAACTCATTCTCTGATTTAAAAGTCTTAGAATCAAATCTATCTTTTGAAATTTCTTGTAACTTAACAACAAAATTACCTAAGATAAATTCTCTTTCATCACCCTCTTTAATCATTTCTTTTATTTCTGTATTTAAAGAATCAGACTCAGCTTTTAATATTGCCATCTGATTTTTTAATTCTTTGTATCTTTTAACTTTATCAAGTAAAATATCCCTATTCACCATCTTTAGTATCTCCTTTAGGTAAATCTATCTTAACACTATAGTTTTTATTTGATTGATATTCAAAAGAACCTAACCCTGTATCTATTTCTGTATTTAACTTTTTAGAAAACACATCATAATCTAAATGAATATCAGCATTATCAGAATTAAATACATCAACACCTATATCTAAACTTTTATTGTTATTATCTTTTGTATATGTAATAGATATATCATGCTCTTTATCCATATCAACCTCTTATGCACATTATAACAAATCTTACAAAACATTACAACTATAAAATAAAAAATAGGAGTACATTTAGTACTCCTATCTATAATTAAGCCTGTGGCTCACTTGACAAGTAAATACCACTTTTAGTAGTAACTTGACTTTTCTCCAACTTAGCTGCTTCTTCTACGATTTTTTCAATCCTAGTAACAGCCTCACTAGCGAATTTTTTAATTTCTGGTTGCTCAGAATGACGTGCTAATTGAGTCAAACGATACAAAGAGAATTTATCACCTTGCTCTGCGTGTTTAACCAATTCAGTCCAAGTCCAATCAGTACCAACATTACTATCAACATTAGTACCTAAGAAACCTAACAACCTATTCATTTCTCTATCCATATGATAACTCCTAGAAATTATATAAAATTATGAAATATCACCTAAAGGTATATATAGAATAATAATTGCTAACTATCTAAATCTTCCTCACACTCTAACATAATCGAACTAGAATTAAAGTGATTAAAATGCATATAAATAGAATGAAAACATGCACCCTTACGTTTAAACATCAACATAATTAACTCTTCTTGTAGGAATGTATACTTTATGGAAAGATTTAAAAGTTTTAAACATCGAATGTCTTTTGACACCACCCAAAGAATCCATAGGCAACACCAACATAGTAGGCTTACCATACTCTAAACATCTCTCAATAACATCATCTTTAATGCTAAAAGGTGGATTTGTAATCACATAATCAAACTCATATGTTACATCCCTGTCAAGAAAATCTCTTATATTATAAATTACATTATAACCACACTCTATACCATACTGAACGTACAATGATTTATCAGTATCAAAGGGACATAAAACTGTTGCCCCCCTCAACTCCTAATAAACCATACATCTTTTTAACAGTATCTATCTCTGTATACCATTCGTCAGAATAGAAATTATTAGTAATATTATTTACCTTAACTGAAACACTCATAATATCCTCTTATTACCAACTTTTACACGATTATAACACTCTTCTGCTCTCTCTCGTGTAATTAACCCATCTTTAAGTAACTCTGTGTAGTGTTTAGCTACCCATATCGGCTCATACTTAGACATCTTATCACTACCATAAGAACTCTCTCTAGGATGAATCCTTAGAAGATATCTATCTTTCTTAATAATATAAAAACCACAATCATTAAGAAACTCCTCTGTATACTCTTTAATATTGTCTACCCAACTAATGTTGACTGCAAAAACATCATCAAGTTTTAGTGAGTTACAACTATTATAGATTGTATTTCGATAAAATCCATCTACCCATAAATCATATGTATTAAACTTAACATGAGATTGTGTTATATCATCAGAATATCTTTCAATGTTAAAATATGGTGGTGATGTAAAGCTAATATCAAAATAATTCTCATATTGTGGATAATTCTCTATTGTAAAATCCTCAGAACCCATCTTATTGACATATGCTTTCTTATTTGTAAAATACCTACTCATGTAAAGGATGAATTTATTACAACTTTCAGCGGTATTCGGGTCTATACCTACATACTCAGAAGTATTTTTAGCGGTAAAGAATCCTAACAACCTACCACCAAATCCACTTGATGTATCTAACACTTTACAATTATCTTTTCCATATACCTCATAAAGAGCCTTAGCTGTTGCTGGTCTAAAATTATAACACCTACTAGAACCCCTAAAAGACATCATTTTGAACATCTCTAAAGGGCTAGTACAATACTTTAGAACAGTCTTACAATACCCAGTCAACCTCTTATCATCTTTAAAGAAGTCTCTATGACTCACTTTACCACCCTTAACAACATCTAACATCTCAGGAAAGAAATGAATTAAAGTATTAGCACCCCTATTATTAAGGTTATAAGAACTATCTTGATATATTGTATATGTATCTAAATCACATAAACTAGATATTATCTTACTGAAACTGTCATCACTCCAATTATTAATAGGAACTGCATTTTCTCTACTTCGTATTAAGTCGAATAACCACTTGACCAACCTATCTCTCTCTTCATCTGTTGTATCACTATCTTGATACACATTGAAAATATCTCGACCATTTTTTATGGCAAAATCATCAAAAGCATCACTATAGTTATTTGTCATTAACATATACTAAAATGCTTTCTTTAATACAAACATACTAACTACTTCATTATCTAAAGCTATCCCATCAGGACTTAACCTCATAGTTGCTACATCATACCCAGCTAAAGTACTTATAATCTGTTTAAATGCATTAGCACTCAAACTAATCTTACCAATATCAAATATTCCATCTAAACTAATTGTGTCTAATTTAATACTTGAATTACCTCTCCTAGAGATAATTTCAACGTTGGCACAATCACCAAAAGAAACATTAATATCACCTGTAGTCTCAGGTAAACCACAAGCCAACTCAACAATCTTTCTTAAATGTTCTAATGAAACATCACATTTATTATCAACAACCATTCTTCCATATACAGATTGTTGAACTGAATCATCCTCTAATTTAAATGCCTCAGTTTTAAATACAAAATTAGAACCTCTATATAAATCACCACTACTACTAAAGCTGACATTATCAGTATTATCAGAATTTAATAACATTACAAGTAACTTACAATCAGCTAAATGTAATCTAAATCCACTACCAAAACTATCATCACATCTAAGTTTAGCCATACTGTTAAAAGACTCAACTGTAATAGTATTATTACAGAATGATAAGTATCTACTTCTACCACCAGCTGCCTGAGAATAGTTATATAATCTCTTAATATAACCAATCATATTTTCTCTATTCACACTATTAGATAAGATATCATTATATTCATGATTGAATCTAGACTCATCAGCTTTATAGTTATCTACATGAACCTCACCACCATGAACAGCAACAGTATATTCTTTTTCACCATTATCATTTACACGTTCAATTAAGGTAAAAACATCATCACAAAGTCTGACAATCCTACTTAATGATAAAACATTTAAACAAATAAAACCCTCAATATGATTAGTATCATTTAAAGCCTTAACATACCTTGTAATACTTCTCTTGTTATCAGACAACATAAACTTAATATTACCATCAACAACCTTAAAAGCAACAAGTTTTCCCTCAAAAGAGTTTTCCCCACAAGACTTTAAGGTGTTTGAAATATTAATGATAACATTAATATCCCTAATAGGTAAAGATATATGTACCTCATCACTAAAAGTATCTACAAAATTGTCTGCACTACCTTCAGATGAATTATCATCCAACCCTAAGACGTTATCCAACTCATTAACATCTTCCATTAAACCTAACTCATTATCAATCATCTTAATGTACCTCGCTAATATATTTTAAAAGTAAATCCCTACTGCCAACTGGTAAATTTTCATCTGATACTATGATATTATAAATCCTGTCTGAATCTGTATCAGTAGTATCAGTCAATTTATCAGCTAAATTTGAAAGAACATCTTGCATAGAACTAATACTGCTAAATGTTTTCTTATTTAGAATATATTCACTGGCAATATCCTTATAAGCTCTATGCTTAATCTCTACTCTCCTTACAGTATTTTTAACATCACAAATATCATCTATAACCACAAAATTAGGTTTTCTAGAGAAATTATAATTATGTGACGTACCTCTTAACACAGAACCATGTCTAACAATTTTACAATCACCTACAACTACATCTACATAATCCTCATGGTCGTGACCTAATACAATTAAATCATATCCACTCTGCAATACCTGCTCTTCTTTTAAATTATGTCTATCATCAGCAATAAATCCACTTGCATTATAAAACATATGTGCTAATAGAATATTTTGTTTATAATTCTTATCAGCTACAACAGGTATTTCTGTATAATCAACAGGTGTTATAAGTAATGAATTATTTATCAATACTTTATTCTCTAAGTTTATATGCTCTAAAGCACCTAATGTAAATAATATCTGTATAGGACTTTTCTCAATATTTTCAATAGAATTTCTAACTATATCATGATTGCCTAATATAGAAAAACAACGTATCCCTCTATTTTTAAACTTCAAAAGAATTTCAGCCATCATAGTGATTGGCTCAAAAGGACATTGTATACGATTAACAACATCCCCCTCAAAAAATACACATTTTACATTATTATACAAACATTTATCATATATATCCAACATTTTAGACTTTAATGTTTCTATAATATCATCAATCCTAGAATCTGGCATCTTACTATCAACATGAACATCAGATATAAAAGCTATCTTTTCACCATCTTTTAAATCTATATTAATCATATTCAATATTACTCACCACCCTCTAAGAGTTTAGACACACCTTTAGAAACCTCATAATGCCTCACGGCATATGAAGTAAACCTATCATCATGTGTAATTAATAAAATCTTTAACCCATTCTTAATAGCCATCTGATTAATTAATTCCATAAAATTAGGTATATATTGGCTAGAGAGTTGACTTAATCCCTCATCAATAAACAACACTGGTTCTAACCGATAATGAGTAATAAAAGCAATTTGTGATAAACAGCCTATAACAGTCCTAATACCACCACCACAATTTTTAATGTCTGGCTCTAACTTATTACCATTCTCATCATCATATACTAAATGTATTGTAGCCTTAGAATTTTCGGATACCCTAATCTCAACAGAATAACTACAATCATCGAATATTGATTTAACACCAAAATCAAGTATGTTATTTAAATGTTTAATAAACTTCCCTGACTCTTCCTTAATCAATACATCTAAGTATTCATAAGCGAAATCACTATCTTTTTTTAACTTGTTAAGTTTTTCAAGACTTTCTGATTTTGTCTTAACAACATACTCCATATTATGAATATCTTTTTTAGCACTGTCTATCAAAGCCTTATGCTCTATTACTTTTCGTATGATATAGCTACTATCATGACTACACATACTACTCACCATCTTTATCGAGGAATTTAGATAATTTATTATCAATATCCTCTAATAATGTATTTACTTCCAACTTCATTGTTTCTACATATTTCTTAGCATCCTCTACAGAATTTGTATTAGTTAATTCAAATAACTTCTTTACTGAATTATCATAACTCTCTTGTGTAGACTTTAACTGTTCCTCTTTACGAATCAACTCATCTTTTAAAGATTGATTGATTTTTTGAACACTATCAAACTTTAATTTAACCTCATCTAAAGTAGCCACTTAAAAAAACTCCCTTCCACAATAAGGACAATACCCTATATCTTTCTTTAAGGATTCAAACTCTACATTGCTTGAAGAAATATTCTCTTTCAAACATCTTATCTCATCTTGAATAGACTTGATATTAATACTTAAAGATTCAACCTTACCTATGACATTATACAACTCTAATAATTTAGTATCCATATTACTAACTTCTACCAAACAATTAGCATCAACATCAATCATGGAAGATTTAATTTTATGAATCTCTGTGTCTAGTTCTTGTAAATTATTTTTATACTCACTAACATCATGTAAAACATCACTTATAGATGATATTCTTCCATATTCTATATCAACACTTTTTATTGACTCATCAACACCATTAATAGCATTATTGATACAGTTAAATTTTTCATTGACATCTTTAACTGTTTTACTAATATTATTAATAGTATCACCAACATATAAAGCCATAGATAGAGTATTATTTAACTCACTATACCTACCATACATACTTTTAATATTATTATATGCACACTCAATAGAATCAAACCCTAGAGAATTAACCTCTTCTTTTAATTCGTGAATTTTAGTACTAACATTATGTATCTTAGTACTATACTCATCAATCTCTTCTATAAGTCTACAAATGTTTTGATAATCCTTAATAATACCATCTAACCTAATAGCACTCTCATATACATCATCAAAACCTTCATTATCACTTATAAAATCTCTTTTATCATTAATTAAACCCTTATAAGTATCTATCTCAGTTGTTAGTGTATTAATATCAGAGTTAATTGCCTTAATATCACTACCTAATACTTTAAGTACCTTAGCATAACTATCACAAGAACTCATAGATAAGAACTCATACAACTGTCCAGACGTTTTATCCATTAGAAAAGGTTTGTCATTCTGATACCAAAAATTAATCTTCATCTTAGTACCATTATTCATCTTAACTTCTCGTATATTAAACATACGAGAAACCTCTTCTAATTGACCTCTGCCAACTTTCTTCTGAACACTACCACCATCAAACTGATATGCAGTCTTTTCATTCTTACCTACATTATCTCTAGCCATCAACATATTATGACTATCATTCGATAGATTAATCCCATAATAACGCTGACCACCTCTAACCATAGAATCATCACCAAGATTAAAAATAGCAGAATCTATAGCACGAATGATAGCACTTTTACCGTTATTTGTTGCACCAGTTATAACTGTAATTCCAGGAGTTAAAAGGATATCTGCTTTTTTTAAGGACTGAAAATCTTTAATACCTATATGTAACTTATCTGACATACCTATTCCTCTTCAGTAACCTCATCAAAAACTTCAGTACCATCTAAAACTTCTTCATCATAAGACTCAGATACTAAATCTACAGTACTTTCCTCATTTAATAGTAACCTATATCCACCCTCAGACTCAATATAATCCTTGACAATATCCTTATTAGCATTTACCCACTCAATAACACCATTCATACCTTGAACAGACGGACTATCACCTAACTTAATAGTATACCATGCACCTTTTCTAACAATCTTACCATGTTGCTCTAAAAAATCTACATAAGCATACTCATTAGATATACCTTTACCAAAAATAATTGCTAACCTTAAAGGAATCTCTGGACGCTCATATCTATTCTTAACAGCTTTAATTTCACATATAGCACCAAAAGGAACTTTATTTTCCCCACTAGCAGTAATCTCAGTTCTCTCTAAAGTACCTTTAAATGCTTTCTTCATTGTCAATCGAATATCTGGATAATACCTTAGGGCCTTGCCACCAGCTTCAACCTCAGAAGTCTGTTGCCCATAACCCATAGCAATCTTAGTCCTCAACTGATTTACAATAATCCATGATGTTCCAGCTCTTGTACTGGTAGCCTTATGTCTTTTAAGAAAAGTTGACATAACCCTACTATCAATCCCAGGTAATACATCCTCTGACGAAGAATCTTTTACCTTTTCTGTCAACATAGCAGACGCTGAGTCAATGACAACTAAATCAACATCCTCAACTAATTCATCTAATAATTTATCTGCCTCACGATATGTTTGAATTTGAAATAGATAAAATATACCATCAGGATTGGTATCACCATCATATAAATATTTAGATAACCCCATCGATTTTAATTGAGAAGAATTTACACCACTCTCAAAATCTAGATACAACACCCTTTTATTCTGCATACAAAAAGCCTTACTAATATGTAGGGATAAAGTAGACTTCCCTAACCCACTTTCAGACGATAACAGAATAAAAACACCCTGAGGTATACCACCACCAAGAATAGCATCTAGTACAACTGAACCACTCTTGATAAACTCAGGCTCAGATAAAGACTTATACTCTGATGACATCTTTTTAATCTTCTTAGAAAAATCATCTATCTTCTCTTTTTTTGCCATCTTACCGACTCCTTAATAATTTTTCACCTTCATGCTTTAATCCATCTACTTCTTTAGTAATAGTGTCTGCTAGATTATAAATATTAAACTTAACAAACATTCTCATTAAAAAAATAAAGGATTCAGCCTTGTCATTATTTAATCTTCCCTTTATATTCCTACCTGTTTCAGAAACTTTGTTAGGTATCCACACATTAATCTGATTCTCTAATATATTCTCTATGAAGTACTTAGCCAACTCAGTACTCTCACCCTTTTTATATCCTCTCCTACCATGAACTTTTGTTAGAAAAGACGGTGATAGAATATACAAATCTTTTACAGTTTTATACTCCTCAAAGATATTATTAAGTATTGTGTAATCCAAAGCATATAAGCCAGCTGAAAAATTTCCTACTGGAGGTGGTATCTCAGACACAACATAATCTATACTTATAGACTTACCCTTTAAATACGTATCTATCTTCTCTTTTAACTGATACCACTGCACATGGACAGCATCAAAAATCTTCTCAAATCCAATCGATGTACCCAAAGGATATGATACAGTATCAATGTAAACTATCTTACTATCAGAATCAAATAAACTGAAAGATAAAGCCTTAAAACTAGGGTCTATTGCTAATATAACCATACAATGAAAATAGGGTACTATACAAATTATATTAACTTATACAGTACCCTCTCCTATTTTAATACATACTTCTATTTTTTAAAGAAATCATCAAAGTTACTTGTTTGTTGAGATACATTCCCAAAAGGATTATCGTTTGCACCAAACTTAGGTTCATCTTTAACGCCAAAGTTTGCTTCCTCATAAAATTTAACAAATGTATCTTCATCAACAGACCTAGCAATAGCTCGATACGCCTCACCAACAGACTCATTCCACTTAGTAGCTAAGAATTGAACTGCATCAGCAGACTTTCTCCACATAGCCTCACCAGACGGAATTAAAGTCAACTTCTGGAACTTATCATCAGTACAATTAACATTTAAATCAACATGAGTAATACCACCCATATTTTTAACAGTATTAGCAATCATTGTAACTGTTTGATATAACTCATTACCCATTGATAATACTTTTAACTCTAAATTAGGTGAAGAAAAATCACCCCTACTATTTGTATCATATACGCATACAGGAACGATATATCGAATTGTAGGGTCTCCACTCAACTCACAACATCTTCCACCTGTACACAAGAATGAACCTTTTCCATCAATGTAATGATATTTAATTGGTAGTACATCAGAACTAATAATAGAAATCTTATCGATTTTACCCATCTTAGCTTTATATTTTTCAATAGGAATATTCCTAATCTTATCACCAAAAGCAATTGGTGTAATACCTAATGAACCTAAAGCAGATGTATTAACCTTAATCTCAAAAGTCTCAGGTGATGCAATTTCATTTTTAGTAACACTCTCTACTTCATTTGTAGTAGGCATACTATTTTCAACACTCTCATTATTAGTATTAAACATAGCATCAAAGTTGTTTTCAATTTCAGACATATCTCATATCTCCTTATATAATAAATAAAATATATTGTAAAAAGCGATTTGCCTTATTACCAAAATTAGTAATCCAAGTCATTTATATCAATGTCAGGTACAGAATCATAACTATCATCTACTGCATTATGATATGTTGCATAACTATGTGATGTATTATCACTCTTACTACTATCTAAATCAACACCATCAAGACTAAACTGATTTGACGAAGAAACATACTCTTTATTAATACTATTTTTTGTATCTTTAAACTTGTTACTTCTCTTATTTAATTCCTCTAAGTCTATCCCTAGATTAACCCTATTACTGGTATAAGTTGTAACTGTTTCCCTACTCTTTACAGGAGCTGACATATTACTACCACTCTTCCTAGTAATAATATCTATCTTACTTCCAATATCATCAGACATTTTTGAGAAAACTTTCTGATATATACCTAATGTAGTAAAAATAGATAATTCCTTTATAGATTGTCTAAGAACATCCTTATCAACATCAGATAAAGAATACTCACAATTATCATGAATTTTTATAATAATATTACAAAAATTCTGTAAAGCTACATTATTAGGGAAGTATTCTTTCAACTCTTTAATAAGAGAATCCATAAAAACACTAGAATCTTCCAACTATATCTCCCCCTATCAATCATTAATAAATCTAACAGCACTAATAGTACTCAACTTACTATTAGCATTTTTTATTAAATCTGATATCTGAAACTTATGCTCATTAAAACTATCATACCATCTACTAACCTTATTTTTAAAGTTAGCAATTAACTGATAATCTGACTTTGTTGTTATCTGCAAGTTTTTAATATCAGATAAATTCCTATTTACAATATTAATTCTCAACTTTAAATCATTCAATACATCTATAGTATGAATCAATTTTTCTGAAACTTCATACTGTAACTTATAATTGTTTATTAGTGATTCATAGGTCGGCAAATCTATAATTTTACCATTCTCGACAAGATATGTATCATAAACTTCAAATATTCTTTTTTGCAAGTCATTAACAACCTTGTCAAGCTCTGCTTCCATCTCCAGTATTGACATTATAGTATATTTCCTTTCCCTAACTGCATTAACAACCACAAAGTTCGATATTCTCTATCTGTATCATTAACACACTTCATTGTATACACTTTCTGTATAACAGAAATAATTACTTTATCAAAAGACTTATTAAAATCTACAAGTAACTTTAAATATTTACCACTATTAATAACAACATCTTCTAAATTCATAGACTTCTCTATGAAAGATAACACACCATTAAATATCATACTTTCTGTATAATACTCACGCATATGTAAATATACCTTTAAAATATCATACCTAGATTTACCCAAGACACAATACAAATCCCATAATGTTATAGGAACATCGTCTATCTTCGACCTTCCTAATACCCAAAAAGATTTAAAGTATTTTATAAAATCATTCTCAGACATCGAATCTAATAATGATTTTACCTTATCACTAGGAGATTTACCATACTTATCATACAATACTCTAATAGCAACATCTCTAATAGTTAAATCTATATCCTGTATTCCAATGTTATTAATAGCTATAAAATTCCTTGTATTCTCTTTTAATAACTCTACTATATTAGAATTTACCTTTCCAACATATATGATATCATTATTTTTATCTAAGATATTAAACTCTTCCCTTATTTCAAAATTAGGGTACATGAAACAAACTAAGTCAAGATAATTAAATATACAAGAAGAATCACTAACTTTAACTACCTTATTAACTATGTTATAATCATGCTCCATACTTAACCTCTAGATTTTCTACACATAATATCAATAAGTCTTTTATTAGAATAACCATATTTATCACCTGCCTGTTGTTTTATAGAGTACAAACTAGGACACATATTAGCCATTATTTGTACCTCTTCTACCTCAGACATTTTTTCTTCCCTAGTACTATTCTTCTCATCAATGAAAGTTAAAGTATCAGAAACACTTGAAAAGTCTAAATTTTTGACTCTCGGACATCTCTTTACGATAACTTTCATCCTAGACATAATAATAGGTGAAACTTTATCACTATATGAAAGAAGAATAATGGGAACTTTTGATTCCTCTATAAACTTTAATAGTGAGTTCTGACCTGTCATAGATAAATACCCTACACCATCTAACACAAGAAATTTACTATTGACTCTTGTAACACCTTCATACGAATCAATTAAATCTCTCACATTATCAAGTGTATATACTCTCTCTATAACATCTTTATACTGTTTCTTAAATTCCTGTACATACATACCAATCATTAAACATGGACACATGCCCACATTATTTAAAACCATATGCACAAAATCAGAAACCTCTAATTTACTATAATCCATATAATATCCTCTATCATAAAGTAATTTTATTATACTACGTTATTTACTTAAAAACAATACAAAATATACTTAATTTTAAGAACATTATAATACCTGTGATTCTAAAAATTTTTCACTCAATATACAAGCATCCTTTAGTTTATCGTATCTAAAACCTATAAATACACAATGAGCGAACCTACCATTCTTAGTAACCTGTTGTCCATCAACCTCAACAACTTTACCATAATACTCTGGTTTTAATACAGGAACTCCATTAACATACCCTGTCATACTCTTACGCATATCAAGATTGAACCCGCTAAATTTACCAATTTCTCTCTCTTCTAGAGAGCCATCATCTTTTTCAACATAAACAGATATAGCTATAGAACCTATTAAATTCTCAAAAGCACTACCTTTTTTACCTAACTCATACCCAGTTATAAAAGCATCAACAGTATCACCAAAACTAAATGATATGTCATTATTAGTCTCACCTAATACATCAAAAGCACTTGTTGAACTTGTAATGCTACTATTAAAATCACCTAAAGAATAAGAAATAGACCTCTTACATTTAATCCAACCTTTAAAATTCCTAGTTGTATCTGCAATATATTTCCCATCTAATCTCTTGGCAACTGTTCCCTCTAAACCGCTAGATACTAGGTGCTTATAAAAATCCCTCTTATTCTCTACAACATACTTAACTTTTCTAATATTAAAATGACTATTACTTAGTGAATCTATAGTATGATACAATAACTCTCTTCTATCAGATAATGACTCATCCATTATCCAATTTCCATCATAAAAAATACAATCAAATGCATTAAACACAAATTCAAGATTATTCTGTACCTGTATATTTATTGCTCTATCACTAGAAGAACCTATTACAGATGTTACGGCTTGTAGCTGAGAACTTGTGTCAACACCATACCCATCTAATATTGTACAAATATTAGGGTTATCTGATGTCAACTCACAATCTACTATAAAAGTCTTATCCAACTTAAAATAATCAAATTCATTACTAAATAAAATCTTATCTGTAAATTCTATCGGTAACAAGTCAACATCAGAGTTATGCCTACTATATAAATGAATACCTTTACCATCATTCACAACAAAGCACCTGACACCATTTAACTTTTGCTCCATAGACCACTCATTAGAATCCCACACTTCCTCTTGCTGTTCTTCCTTAAATGAATCAATTCTACCAGCAAGCATTGGTGATTTTATATGTAGCATATATTGTAGATGTAATGGTACATTTTCTAAAGAACCATACCTATTGATAAGACTATGTTCTCGTATAGGATAAATATAATCCTCTTTCTTTAATTTCTTCCCATCATCTCTTTTAGGTATACTTATATTAAGCGATGTAGCCATAGATTCTAATTCTTTTATTGTCCTACCGACACTAATTGCCATAACTACCACACTCTCTATCTACAAAATCCATACATTTTAATGTATTAACTAAATCAATATTAGAAATAATATCTTTTCCTAAAATTTCACCTATAGAAATGTTTAATGATTGACATACCTTTAATATTGTAACTATATTTGGACAAGTTTTATCATTTCCACCAGTCCTTAAATCCTCCAATCTACAAACAACATCCCTACTAACTCCAGTGATTTTAGAAAATTCTGATATAGTACACTTTAAAATATTTACCCTTATATCTCTAATATTCTTGCCAAGTTGTTGTAACTCATTTGTATCACTCAACAACATCACCACGCTTAATGAAATTAATCAAAGAAGATTTATCATAACTATCTTTAACATTATTTTCAATGTCCTTTATAATATCATCAACTCCACCATCAATTAATATTCCATATCTTGAAAGTTTACCAATAATCATAGGATTCTCAGTGATATACTTATATTTATCATCTACCACATGGTAAATATATTTTGACATACTATATTTGTTCTTATCTAATAACATATTAGACATTCTTCTAATAATAACAAGACAATCACTCACAGAATCAATATCACAAATTAACCACTCCAAAGGCACCTCATTGAAATCCTCAGCCTTACGCATATCTACCAAAGACCACTTAGAACCTACCTTATATGCAACATCCAACCTCTCTACTGCACTCCCTAATTTCTCATCACTAAAACTAGCAAGTGTTATTTTAGTATTCTTTAAATCATCTCTTGTTACATTAAAAACACTAGAATCATATGTGTATTTTACTAAATCATCCAATGTTAAACTATCAAAAACAAAATCATCCACAATATCACCACCTATGCTAAATCTGGCTCAAAATGATACCCTAACTCAGTATCATCCTCTACTAGATGAAAATCATAGACTCTTCCCATAGACCAACCTACAGATGGGTCTGTCATAATCTCTACTGGCCAATCTTTTAACTTAACAGATTGAGTCTCTTTTATTAACTTCATAATTTCCATCAATTTTGTTGCCCTTATTGAATAACCAATCTCATCATGAATAGCTACTCTCCAACCTACATCATTTTTATACTCATCATTATTGAATAGAGCTTTCCATAACTTAATCATTACCATTTTAAGTATATCACCAGCAACACCCTGAACACTTGTATTACCAGCACTACGGTTAGCAAAGCCTATTTGTCTATTCTCATAATAAGAACGTAACCTCCTAGGTCTACCGAAATATGTTTGTATCATTCCCTTTCTCTTGGCACTAGCTATAATCCTATCTTGCCATTGAAATAATACAGGTAAAGCCTTTTTATACTTATTATAAAAATCTTCAGCCTCTTGTAAAGACTTAAAACCATACCTACTATCAGCATATAAAGAATGAGAACTAGCACCATATAATATAGAGAAGTTGGCATACTTAGCCATCTTACGATAATCCCTATTATAATGCTCTTCTCCCCATATAGCACAAGCAGTTGACTTATGAATATCGTCACCAGATGTAAATGCTTTCACCCAGTTAGGCTCTCTACTTAAATTAGCGGCAATACGTAACTCCTCAGCGGCATAGTCAAAGCTACAATTATGAGTAAGTATCGAATTACAATAGAAACAATGTTCATCTTCTACCTCAATATCAACCATATCAATTTGGTAATTGAGGTCAATAATACATTCTATATTACTACTATCTTTAAACAGTAATATGTTTTCTTTCATATTCATTTTTCGTTTAACCCAATACGAATATGACTCTGATACACCATATTTTTTAGAGATTAACCTAGACAGATTTTTAGTAAAACCCCCTAATCTAGTAGCAATATCAATGATTTTCTGTACTCTAGCATGATATCGTTCCCAATGTTTGGCATTAGGATTATTGTTTCCATTCTTAAACTTTACTTTTGTACTATATTTGTTTAAGTTATATTTGATATCACATATTTGTAGATTTTTAATTGTATTATTCTCTTTATTACTATCAATATGGTCAACCACTTGAAAACCAAAAGGCTTAGATGACTCATAATAAGATTCTAGTATAGCTCTATGTACTCTATAACTACGTGTTCTGGATTTCAACTTTTGCCCAGGTTTTGATACATAATATTGTGCATAACCACAACTATGTACTGTAGTGTTACATTTACGTACAAATTTAGAACCATGACCATCAGGCCCTAACATCTCCCCAGTATGTACATTAATTTTATACCTATCTTCATAACCATACAACGGTAACCACGAAACATCAGAAAACATATTTTCATCAACAATTACACTATCATCTTCTGTAAAGTCTTTTAACTTTACCCAACCTCTATCTGTCATAAAAGAGTGTTCTTTACTACAAATAATCTCCCTACCATTTTTAAGCACTAACTTGTAAGCATCTTTTTTACCACTATGAATATAATTAGTAATTTTTCGATAACCATTAGGAGTTTTTACATGAACTATATTACCACTTTTAAGTTTTTCTATAATATAAAAAAGCGGTGCATATTTAAACTCTTTTGTTTCAATAAAAGAGGTTTTAGGGTCTAAACAGTATAAAAACTCATCATCACCATCGTCTTTAAGTAATTTAGGTGATATGGACATACGAATATTCAAATCATCATCCATACCCTCAACCCAGCCTATATATCTACTATCATCAGGTATAATATGTTTTCCATCTTCATCATATGAAGAATACACAAACTTATACCCCATAATAATATTGTCTTTTTTAGAAAATAGACTTCTATCTCCTAAATCGAACACATCCTCCATCTTAACATGAGGCTTAGGAATTGACTGCGCGTTTATGGGACTAAAGAACGAATTTTTGCCATCTTTACCACAAGCAAGCCTTCCAGTGGGCACTTCAGTTGTCTTATACGCAAATCTACAATAACCTCTTCTCTCATACTCTTTAAGAAAAGGTTTAATATAAGAAGATATAAGTTTTGCAGTCTTTTTATATTCAATATATGACCTCAATGCTGGATAGTTATCTACATACTCTTTAGGTAAATCTGCTAAAACTTTAATCCCTACAGCCATAGCACCACTGTCGGTACGCTGACCTGTATCAATCCCTAACCTCTCAAAAGCCTGAGAAACTTGTATAGGTGAGTTTAGGTTTATCTGATTGCCTATCATATTATAGACGTCTCTCTCCAACTTATCTACCCTATCAGTAGCTATCTTATAGTACTCTTTTAGCACACTACCTTCTATCCATATTTTCTCATTTTCATAATGTAATAAAGGGTAAAGCATCATATTGTCAAACTTAGCTGACCATCCACCCTCTTGAAAGTACCTAACAGTATTAGTAGCTAATAAAAATGTACATAAAGCATCAGCGGCGGCATAAAACACAGTATCTTGACTATCACTAGGATTAAGATAGAAGAATGAGCCTGCATCCTCGATAACCTCATCAAAGTGTAATTGCTCTATACCTAAATAATGTAAACTTGCCCACTTTAAGCTAGGATATTTAATATTAGTATCAGCTATCCAAACAGGTACAGATACATCATAATAAGAAACTTTAGACATGTCGAACTTAGCATATAGCCATCTCTTCTTATCTAACTCTTCTTTATTATCCTTATATCCATAATATTCCATAATACGAGCATCATACCTCATATTATACATGAATACTTTTTTAGCCTCACACATCCTATCATAGATGAATTTTACAGACTCCTCACCTAAATTACCACTATACTGAAAATGATATACTGGCACATAATAAGCAGTCTTTCCATCTAGACAAAAAGAATACCCTACTAAGTCAATTTCCTCAAAATCTAACCCTGTCGTTTCAGTATCAAAAGCCATATAGTAATCTTTTTTACCATCAAAGATTTTCTCTAAATCTTCCATACTCTCAACAAGCACGAAATTAAAATTCTTATACCAATTCTCTATTTTAGGTACTGCACCGACCCACGGCACATAGTTAGCTTTATCTTTTTCTTTTTTTGCCATAAATCAGTTATTGTCCTTCTTAGTAAATCTAAACTTGTAAACCATTCCTACATAATACCCATTTGTACCACCATACAAAAAAGCATCATATATTCTTACTTTTAAATCTTCCCTATGTAACAAATAACAAACAACCTCACTAATATCCATAGGTACATACCCTACAAAATACTCACCTTTATAACCCTCTACAGACAACATAACCTTAACGGCATTACTATCATAAGCATTTGTAGGCTCACATTCAAATCTCAAATTAACAAGATGCCCCATATGATTATCAATGATTGTTTGCAAAACAGGTTGTCCCATTAATTGAAATGTACTACCAACTAACTTTGTTGTAAAAGTATATTCAGTAATATCATCTCTTATATCTTTTAATTCAGGTACGATATTATCCATAATAAACCTATGTTAAACTTTTACCACATGAGAATAGCATCTTAATAGCTTTAACATTGTCACGAATCCCCATAATAGGTAAATCTACTAAAATACCTCGACTTCTCAATACCTTAGTCAACTTATACATTGACTCACTTCTTGTTAAAAACATAACGTAATTAGTATCTAACTTTAGACATAATCTATACACTTCCTCAGAAACAATATAGCACCAATCACTATTAACTTTTGCCTCTCTTAGTGTAAAATCATCCTTTTTAATTATATCATCTTGGTATAATATTCCATTTCCAGTTAAATACACTACATCCATACTCTTTGATAAAGAATATTCTATCAAGATTTTTAAGTAATTTGACTCTAGACTTGTTTCTATACACTCAACAACAGTCCTATCTCTATTACTTGTCCCTCTGGTGGATATGGGAATGATAGCCAACCCACTACCTAACCTCTTAATCTTGTTAGCCATTAATAGACTCTAATAGAACACAATTATTAACAACACCTGTTGATTCATTAACTACTTGATACTTAGAATAAAATTCATCAGCACTGTTAAACTCCTCATTAATACTATTAGGAATATCAGATTTTGTAATCTTAATTTTACCATTAGGTAATCGAATTGCTGTGATGTTTGCCATACTATAAACTTCCTTTCAACATAAAAATAGATATTGTAATCAAACACATTACAATATCTATTATACTTAAATTTACTTAATTTTACAACTATTTTTACTTAATTTTAAGTAAAAAACTACTCCTGTATCTTCTCTAATACATGATACAAAGCATTTTTATACTGACTAAAAGAAACATTTCCATCTCTAAACCTACTTAAAATATTCTTATCGTAATATTCCCAGTCTGAATCTGAAACAACTACTGCACTATTACCATCATCATATTTTCCAATATAATCCAATCTCTCTTCTTTTGTTAGAGTTTTCCATATTCTATTAAAGATAGTATTGACATTCTGCCCATATAATATCTTTAAGGCATGATATGCTGTATACACCTTATTTTCAGAGAAACAATATAATGTATCTGTATCATGATGAAATTTAGCAGAAGGCTTACCTGTTACATCATCATCATGAAAAGGACAATACATTGTAGAACCATCTATATAACAACCATAATTCCTTAACATCTTTTCTAAACTATAATTATCATTTATAACATCTAACTTAACAAGTGGATTTATCTTTCCGACAAGTGTCTTATCAAAATCACTATTACTTTTAACACTTTGATTAACACTATTATTAGATTTTAAATCTACACCACTCATAGTAAAAGTATTTTTGTTTTTAACACTTTTACTGTTACCAAAACCATCTGAATCAAATAAACCCATAATATAATCTCCTAAAAAATAAAAATAGAGTGTACTTTTTGTACACTCTATTATAACACTATTTTTTACGGATATTAATACCTAATTTTTTTGACTCTTCAACAATATCTTTTACATTATTGTCAACCTCACCTATTTTATCATTGACAATATTAGAAGTATTGTCTACTACTTCTTTAACAGAATCATCAATATCTTTAATCGAACTATCAACATTTTTTTGAATAGTATCTAGTTTTTTATTGAAAAACAATACTTGGAAAAACTCTATGATTTTATCAATCAAACCCATAAAATCACCTCTAAATTCCTAATTCTTCTGATAACATTTGAATAGCTTTAGCTTTTTCTTCCCTAAACCTCTCATTAAGATTATCTCTCAATGATGAGTTATTCCACTCCTCAGTCATACACACATCGTAGATAGATGTAATCAAATCATAATCAAACCTCTTCTCATCAACATAAGACAAGTTTTGTAAATCTAGATTTAACTTCTCACCCATGATAACAAGTGCATCCTCAAACATTTCTACTATGTTACCTGTGCCATACTGAACAGCTCTAGAAAAGATAACCTCTTTCATCGTATTACTATGATTTTCGATATTAAATAAATGTTCTCTCAACAACTCTACAGACACATCATAATAACGATATTCCATATAGCTTTGTTGCATATTAAAGAAGTTATCATAATCATTATTAGCGAAGTATCTCCATGCATTGTCAAACTCACCTGAACCTACCTCATACTTATTAAGTTCTTCTGCTATCCAAGAGTAATCAGAATTAAGTCCCCATTGTATAAACTCATCTACAGAGCCTACATTACTAGCCAACTGGTACATCCCATAAGACTTACCACCAGCATCCATATAACCACTAGAAATTGCACCAATGTCTCCATTGGACTCATATTCTTTGCTCAACTCACCTAACATTAGACAATTCCCCCTACTATAATTAAACATAACACCAACACTACTTTTAACAAAAACCTAACTAATCAATCCTATTCGGTAGCTTAGGAGTTTTATCTCCACTACCAACATTAACTTGAAATGTATTATTAGTAACTGGTGTATGATTATCTTTGTCAACAGAATCAGGTATCCCATCACCATCAGAATCGGTAAATAACCCTATTATTGCCATAAGACAGGCAACTGCTGACACTCCTGTTAGTATGCTTATTAACTGTTCTACCCTAGGTAGAAATTTTAAAATCAACTCTGATTTGTAATCGAAAAACACACCTAAAATAACAAACAATATATCTAATATAATAGGAAACAACCATATAAAAGCAAGTATACCTATGAAAATCTGAATCTTCCTAGGTATACCACTTTTAGCATTATTTAATAGTGTTTGAAATATAGGTGTAACATTCTTTAGACTCTTTATGTCCATACTGTATACACCTCACTAAATACTATCTATATTATGAATATCTTATGTATGCTTAAATATTATCTATTACCAAAAACCTATCTAAAAATCTATCTTTTAATCATCTACAAGCTAATTATATTAAACAGCATCAGAACTAATGGCACTAGCCAATGAACCTAAATAATTAGCAACTGCTTTTACGGAGTATTTGTGCGCTCTACTATCATTTCTAAATTTATAAAATGCGAAAACTAAAGTGTCACCCTCTTTATAGTCTATATCACTAAGGAATGATTCAGCACTCTTCCCATGAACTAACAATGGAAAAGAATATGAGCCTGTTAGCACATCAACTTTATTATTATAAATTACTGTTGATAATGTTCGATGAAAATCACTAGAAATCTTACCATAATCAGGAGAACTCCATATTACATCAATTAAATCAGCCTTACCTGTTCTTAGATTATATACATAACCAAAGTATTCAGTAGCACCTCCCATAGCATTTAAATTTCGTTCTATAAGATTAACTAGGGTAGCATTTACATAGTCTAAATTTTGACTTCTGATACCATTTAACGATTCTATCTTCTTGGAATCGTAGCATATATGTTTATGAGATTTGAGATTAGCACCATAAATTAAGAAATTGTCCATAGAAGCTATGTGATTAGGGTCATAGGCTATATCTGATTTAAAAGATAGGTTATCAGAATTAAAGGACACCTTATATGTGCCTTCTTCATTAAAACTAAACTCATTAATATAATAACCCTCTCTAGTAATGCTGTATTTATTTCTATCAATAGCTAAATTATTTTCGACTGATTCTGACCTAATTAGCTGATAGTCATTCACCTTATTTCCATTAAGCTCTATTGAAATATCTGTCAATGCGCTAGATGTATAAAATTTAAAATTATTTTTAGGGTCTTGGATTATGAATTTATTAACAATTAAATCTCTCTCAGTAGGAGTTCCACTAAAACTATAAGGCAATAAACCTACTTTCTTTAAGTAATCAATATCTAATTTCTTATCCTCATCATTAACAACAGTATTATTGGTTACAACGATTGAATCAATTTCATCAGCATATTTTGATAACTCACCACTACTATGAACACCTTTTCTCTCAATAGATAAAGCAATCTTACTAATCTTATCAACTAAAAGATTTAACTCACTATCAATTTTATTTTGTACAGACATACTAAAACCCCACAAACATACAAGGAACTACCATTCAAACTCTTAAATCTATATAGTACACTTAGTAAAAACTAATCTTTACTAATATCACTATCCCTAACACTTCTACCAGTACCAAGTACACTACTAGAATTACTCCCATTAATAGCCTGTAACCTACTTAGTAATTTATCTAAATAACTATTATCTTCAGTTATATTAATGTTTATATAATTTACCAACCTATATGTACCATCATTATCAAGTACATATAATTTACCAAACATAATATCACCTAATTTCAATAGTAGTATAGTGTTAATGATTGTATCTCATTAACACTATCCCTACCCTATGTAACACCACCTATATATAATGACTATTCAATCCACAACTCTGCACCATTTGTAAACCTAATCTTATCCATTGTGGCAATATTTCCGCCACCCATAGCTTTCCATCCATCAGTACCTGTAGTATTAATTGCTATGTATGTCTTATCTCCTACTACAGCTAATTGACCTATAAAATCAGGTTTTACATCGATTGATAACTTAACCAATTCATCTTTCCTTATAAAAGTATCATCAGACTGTTTTTTTGAATATATTGCATTTCCATAATGCTTAGTCGATAACAATGTGTATGATGCATCTCCACCATCCCACGTCTTTACATCCTTACCTACTATTATCGTATTGACTGTCTTATCACCAATCTCCACCACATCAGATGAAGTTTTGATAAGCTGAACTTCTGTCTTATTAGTATCATTCAACTTACCTTTTATAGGCTTATTGTTATCAATAACAATACTATTAGCATCAAAAGACTTTATAGTGGATAAGTCAACTCGACTCTCACTATTATCCATATGACCTAGTACCAACTCATGAGTAGTGGTATCATATGAAATACTAATTATAGGTGTATCATTCCCATCCACAGGTTGAACCCATAACAAAGGTTTTTTTTCTTCATTAGGCTCACTCTTAGATACCTTTACTATATTACCTATATTATCATTAATACCTTTAATATCAGTACCTAACTGTGTAGCTAAATCATTAATACCCTTAACTAAATCAGTATTAGAACTCATCTAACATCACCTACTATGCATCTCTTGCGGTTGTATATACACTTAATAAATCTACAGTAGGGTCTCCTATACCTAAATTAGCACAAGCCTGTTGTTTCTGTGCTGTCGACAAAGATTGTGCTTGACTATAATCTACCTTATTAGCAACAGATGAAGTTAAAGCAGTAGTAACTGTCTTATCACTATTCAATGCATCTTGAACTTCCTTAAATGTATCCATTGTAGCTTCAGCACCATTTACTAAATTAGTAACAGCCTCTTGAATTTTATCAGTTAGTTCTTGTTTAGTTGCCATAGTACTTAAATCAACACTAGCCTTAATAGTACCACTATTATCTATTGTGATACCACTACCAGCAGTCAATTTATCTTGTTTAGATTCTAAACGAGTATTTAATGTTGCTGTTGGTGTATAATCATTTAATTTAGTATTTAACTCTGTAGTTTTAGTATAACTGCCTAATGTAGTGTTTAAATCAGTGTTAGTAGCATAATCTCCTAATTTTGTAGTTAAAGCACTATTATTAACGTAATCAGATAAATCAACCTTAATCTTAGTTTGATTTCCCTCTTTAACAATAGAAAGTTTTCCTTCAGGAGTTAGTTTATCTTGTTTAGCTTGTAATTTTGTATCAACTGCCTGCTCAGTAACAGCACCACCTTGTGCAGTAACAATATTTGCCTTAACTTCATTTATGGCATCTACGATTGTTACTTGATTAGTTGTGGATAAATTACTTAACACACCTACTTTATCATCAGTAGATTTTATAGATGCTTTGATACCTTTAACATCAGTACCTAACTGTGTAGCTAAACCCTGTAAATTATCTTTTAAATCTGCCATTAATTCTCACCCTTTGCCAATAAATACAATGCTGTCAAATCAGCAACATTTTCACCCTCTTGAACAACGATTTTATCAGTAGATACGGATATCTCATTAGTAGTCTCATCTAACTTAATACCACTACCAGCTACTAATTTGTCTTGTTTCTCTTTTAGCATATCCATAACTTCATCTTTTGTAACCTTTACCCTACTTGAAGTCTCAAAAGCATCATTAACAGTATTACCAACAGATGATGTATTGATATTTACATAATTAGAATTGATACTTATTCTGTTAAAAGTTCCATTTGACTTTATTATTCCCTCATTCATCATACACCTCATTACAAATCTGTGATAATACCCTAAAAGGATAAATTTGTGTGCTATAAATGTTTGTATCATTAACCAACTTATATCGAATCTGCAAATTAACAACACTAGGACTAAATACATATGTCTCTAACTCTGTTAAAGGTACATATACCTTATTAGTAGTCTTATTAATTTTAACATCTTCAAGTTTTTTCTTTAGTACGGTGATACCCTGCGAGAAGTAGACTATCATACTATCTATATTCTCAACATTAATACCCCTACTCATACTAACTTCAAGAGTAGGGGTAGTACCTCTAATGAATGTATTTCTTTTCATTGACACTACCCCCTACTTCTATATGTAACACTACCTATATATAACTATACTTATACCAATAATGATTATTCAATCCACAACTCTGCACCATTTGTAAACCTAATCTTATCTAATGTAGCAACATTACTGCCACCACCCATAGCCTTCCAACCATCTGTACCAGTTGTATTAATTGCTATGTATGTCTTATCACCTACAACTGCTAACTGACCTACAAAATCAGGTTTTACATCGATTGATAATTTAACAAGTTGTGCCTTAGAAACAAAATTATCATCTACTTGTTTTTTTGAATATATAGCATTTCCATAATGCTTAGTCGATAACAATGTGTATGACGCATCTCCACCATCCCATGTCTTTACATCCTTACCTACTATTATCGTATTGACTGTCTTATCACCAATCTCAATACCACCCTGTTTACCGACTTTGGCTAAACTTATTTCCTTATTATCTGGTGATAGACCTCTTAACGGAATATTATTACCTAATACAAGTCTATTTATCTTCATATTATTAATATGAACATCATTAAATTTATTATAAGTACCCTTGAATATCTTTACGTTATGACCTTCCAAAACAGAGAAATATACATAATTACCCTTTATATCAAAATCCTCTATTTCATAAGCACTATCAATATCTACCACATTTCTAACATTGCCAAACACATCAAACTGTATCAACGATGTCAAACTAGCACACATAATCAACCCATTATGAAATAAAGCACCATTATTATTAAAATCTTTTGTTAGAAAATCAACATCAAACTCTCTAATTTTTTTAAAATCACTATTTAATATATACACATGGCGTAAACCGGTATTCCTATCACCAGGCATAATAGAACAGTAACATTGAGTAACACTATCATATGCAAAATTATACTTCCTAACAGCATTTGACTCACTATACATCGATGTAAATGCATATGAATCATCTAACTTAGCAACCTTCTCAGCTACAGAATTTGTATCACCATTACACACAAATAAGGTACTTAAATCCTTATTATAGGTCATAGTATTACAATGACCTAAAAGGGACACATCATTAAACCCGACCTTACGCTTAACAGATGTTAAATCATCACCATCAAGAATATATAGGATTTGATTTGTATTATCCGAATTTACAGTAGCTACTACAAATTCATTAGTATTTTGATTGTAAGCAAAACCCTGACATTGATTAACTTTATCTGTATCTAATGTCAAATCAGTAACAAATTCTATATTAGATGGACTTGATATAAATACATCATTATTTTTTATAAACGGCACTTTAGAAGAAAAAGAACCTAAATTGATAACCTCTTTACATCTATCGATAAAAATATTCTTAGTCAACTTATAAACACCTGGACTAATAATTAATATTTTACCGTTAGCACTTGCCACACACTGCTCAAACCTAACTGTATCATCTGTAACACCATCAGCAACGAGCTTAAATTCCTCAGTAGAAACAATATCACTATGTCCAGTCCTTAGATTAGCTAACCTAGTATTTACTATATCATCTATCTTAGTATTTACTTCCCTCTTAGATGCCTCAATCTTATCGTCAACATCTTTAGCGGTAACAGTTGTAATAGTACTTAACTTCCTCTTAGCTTCATCAATATAATTATTAACAGTATTATCTAATGTTGATGTAGCTTCATGTATCTTTGTATCAACAGTACTCTTAGCATTATTAGTAATATCTAAGACCTTAGGGTCTACTTTAGCATTTATCATTTGAGTAATCGCAGTATCAGATAAAGCATTATTAAGTCTATTATTAATAATTGGTGCAACTACACTATCTACCCTCTTAGACACCTCTTTAGGAAGTTTGTCACTAACCATTGTACCTAACATATTAGGTAACTTGTTTGTTAATTGATTTGTAACCTCTTCAGTAACTTTATCTGGTACCCTTGCATCAAGTTGACGAGTTACCTCACTAGACATCATAGCAGGTCCTTGTAAACCAACCTCTTTTTGAACAAGTGGCCCTATAGAAGAACCTACATGAGAAACAACTAAAGCATCTATCTCAGATGAGGCTAATTGCCATATAGACTGTTGTGCCCACACTCCACTATTTGTATCTGTACCACTCTGCTTACAAAACCACATTGTACATTTATCATCTGAGTTTAGAATATCTAAATTATAAATGATATCACCAGCTTGCCATGGCTCACCAGTATAAGGTCTCTTTTCATTTCCAATAGGGTACCTGTAATCAAAATAATAAAAATGTACTACGTAATCTTGAAACTTATTTCTACAAACATCTACAACGAGTTTATGTATATTCCCATTCTCAGGTATGACAAACCTACCACCACCATGAGTCTTTAGATATGATATCACATCATTTATCTTTTCTTTAGTATAGTCATTATTACCTACAAACAAATTTATAGGTACTTCGGATAAAGACTTTAAAATATCCTCTAATGTTAGTCTTTCCCCACTATCTGTTAGTATCTCCACCATCCTATAAGGAATTTTATACATACTAACTCCTAATTATACTTAACACCATAAATCTCTACTAAATCACCGGAAAACCCTATAAAACTCATAGTAGTTGCATCAGTTGTAATATAATTTACATTGTTCTTTGTCTTATCTATCTTCATAGCAATTAACTGAAAAAAACAATAATAGTTACCAAACAATGTATTTGTATTATTACTCTCTAAACACCATTTTAAAAATTCAACTTTTACTGGTATATTCACATCGTAATCATTTCTATGTACTTTAAACACTAACTCATCATATTGATACCAACTCTCTTTAAGATACACAACAGAATACTCACCATTCGGTTTATATCTATAATTCGAGTTGCTAATTTTATAATACCCAGAGTTTGATTCCTGAACCCATCTGATAGTATCACCATTATAAGATGGGTTCATCATCTTAGCTGTCTTATCCCAGTCAATTAATGCGGTATAATTTAAATTACCTCTTTTAATATTATTCAATTTAGTGCCAAACTCAGAACTCATAGTCCCCTTGACATCACTTAGCACACTTCCTCTTACAATATAATCCCAAGGCGTGAATACACCACCCACAGGTTTTTTCCTTGTAAATTTAAACCCATGACTGGTTATAACCTCTTGCACTATACTACCATTAACTTCTGTTACAATAAGAGTCCCATGCTCAAAGTTAGTACTGGTACCATTAAGCATCATAAAACTTCCGATACCATTAACAAAATCAACAGTATTTAAATCATATATACCTATACTTGTGATGGAATTTAAATCAACTTGACCACTCAAGGCTTCATGTATTGTATTTAATGACTTCTGTTTTAATAGTTCAATATCTTTACCTAAATCTTTGACAGACTTATCGTTTTTAGCAATATAATCCTCTATCTTCTTATTGTTTTCTTTAATTTTATTACTTACATCTGTTTTCAAAGACTCTATCTTGTTACTGACATCATCCATATGATTTTCTAGTCTACTGCTTACATCTGAAATATGCTCACTAAGCCTACTATTAAAATCATCACTAATTGCTTTTAAATTCCTTTTAACAATCACATCAACATCAGTATCAAGAGTCTCTAGTTTATTATTAATATAAACATCTGTATTACTCAACTTAGTAAATAGCTTATCAGATTTATCTAAAATAGTATTAAAATTTGTATTGTTTTTATCATACTCTTTCTTTATATTTTTTAAATCCTCAACAAGACTATCTACACGATTATTTGTGTATAAAGAATGAGTTTGTTGTAGTGATGAATATAACTCAACTAACCTAGATTCTAAACCTCTAGCTGAATCATAATTCTCCTTAGCATTTTTACATATACTATTAATATCTTGTAAATATTGTTGTAAATCTGACTTAATTACATTAGTTTTTATAGTAACAATTCGTATATCATCAGACGCTTTTCTATCAAATAACAACTCAATCTCAGTAGAAGAATTTTCCCTATAATCCCTATCCTTCCATTGAAGTACACCATTACAATACACAAATACTTGGTTACTATTATACGGTGTATTTAAAGTGATAATTTTTTCATCACTACCACTAACATTATCAACATGATATTTATCACCTAAAGATAATATGATATCTCTAATAAGAGTAAACTGCTCATCATAGATATCCCACACCTCTTTAAATGAATATCCCCCTCCATTTATCTTTTTAAAAGGCTTTATTTCCAAAACTTTCTACCCCTTTATATCTTATCTCTTTAATTCATTTATAGCACCAGTAATAGTCTTAGCATTTGTCCTTAATGGCTCACTTCCTAAAAGTGTATCTAATCTATTAACAGTATTGGCAAGTGCATTTACAGTTGTTGACAGACTACTAACTAGGTTTGAAATAGACTCTAGAGCTACAACACTTCTATCTAAACGATTTACAGCATCAACTACATCACTAGCACCTCTTACAGTAACAGAACCACTCCCTAGCCTATTAACAATACTGCTTACCTCCTCTTTTGTAGCTACTTTAGAAGTTGAGGAGAAAGAACCATCCCTATTAATCTCATAGATAACACCCATCATATGATTAATTCTAGTGTCCACAGATACTTGTTGTGTCTCAACCTGTTGTAACCTATCAGGTATTGCAACAATATTCATTGTTGATAAATCTTTTATCTCTGTATATGTTTGATTAAAACACACCCTTGTCAAAAAGTTTGCAACCTTTGTTAAAACCTTTATATCATTTGCACTTGCAACACCTTCAGTCTCAGATAATTGCCTCAAATAACTTGCTGTCAAAGTCTTAACTAAATCACCTGCTAATGTATTAAAATCTGACTTAAACACAAATAGATTATTACTTTCTATCTTTGTGTAAACATCATCACTATCTTTACCTTTATTAACAAAAGTTATAGGTGTATCCTTAAACACACCTTTCATAATCTCTGCAATAACACGTATCTTATCAATAGAGTATTTACCGAACGTATCAGGCCCCCACAACTCCTCACCAGACTCTGACTCTATTCTAGTTGACATACTACACTGCCTCCCCTCTTATACTATGTGCAATCCTCGAAAAATATTGATGATTAAAAATGTAATCTCCTACATCACGCAAAAAAGAAGTAGAACTATTATCTCTTCCTTCTAACTTAAAATGTTTAACACCATTATCTATCAACATATTAATCTCAGAATCACCAAAAGAAGAACCATTTAATGGATATTCTCCTCTCGTCTTATAGCACCAATCATTTATTGATTTTAATTTACCCTCTTCTATAGAGTAATCTTCAACTTTAAGCATCTTTTTATTTAAATCAACCTGTGCTTTATAATGCTCACCAGCCATAGGACAATCTAAAAAACATCTATGATTAACTATAAACTCTACCCTATCTATATGTTTTAACCCATGAATTATATTAGCATCACACCACTTACTAGGATTCACAACAACAATATCAAATAAATCAAATAATCTATTATAATATTCTACTGTATCTTTACCTAGTCCAACTTCTATAGATGGTTTGACTTGTGAAGATATTAACTCTAAAGAATTATATGTATTATAAATATACTCACTTAATAATTCAGATACTAGAATAACACCATTCATTCTAACACCATATTTTTGATTATTATCCTCTAAATGTTGCATGAGTTTATTAGATATATCATCACTTAATTCATCTTTAGAAACATTGTGTGAAGAAAATGTCAACCTACAACCAACACCTAACTGATTATACCTATCAATAATCTTAAAAGTATTTTCAACTGTAGCATCTCTTGGAGGTACTCTCCCACCACATAGTACAGTTGGTATAGAACCAAACACATACTTTATGGGATTAGCCATATCCAACTCTCTCATCAAATATAACAACTTTATAATATAATCATCATGTGCAAACAAAGAACCTATATTCCAGTCTATATTATCTGAATTGTATCTCTTTAAAATATTCATTTACTACTCTCTTTTGTATTATTTAACTCTTCCTTAATAGAAGATAATTCACTACTTAATTCTTGAATTAATGTCATAGCCTTATCTAAAGTCTCAGAAGTATTTTTTAACTCTTCCTTAGTCCTAGATAATTCTTTCCTAGCATCATAATTCCTCTGCTCTTCCTCTGTTTTTTTAAACATTGTACAGAACATCTTTTGTACTCTTTCAGGCATAAACACACCTCTCTTTATATTCTAAAAGAATAGAGGTGTAATCTTATGCTACACCTCTATACCAACTATAACTATATATAGTTATATACTATGACTTAATTTTATAATTAAGTCCTATATTCTTTTTCTTTAAAGATACAAGCTAATTTCTTAACCCTAGGACGATTAAAAGCCTGCGTAGTGTTCAAATCAATTCTCAATTTAAAGAATTTTGAACCTCTAGATTGAGTATCACTAACCATACAATTAATCTTATTGATATTCCAAGTATACTGCTTAAACTCTTCATCAACATTTGTAATTGAATCTAAAGACACCAATTTAACTGCATTACCACCAACATTAACAGTTGTATTATCAGTAGCTAATTTTACCCAATCTCCGTCCTCTTTATCCATATAAAATACATCCATAGAAGTATTTTGAGGTAGAGCTGCTTGATAACTTATCTTCAATGCTTGATAAGGATTAGCAAAATTTGTCTCATCAATAGACTTAGAAATATAGGTAGATTGTTTACTATCTAAGAATGTCCTCAAAGCTACCCTATCTTTTGCAATAAAAGGTGAAGTACTAAAATCAGTTGTAATCTCAGCCTTTAAATCAATATTCCTAGCATAAGATTGTAAATCCCTAAAGACTAAAGTATCTATACTTAACCAGTCTGTAGGAGATTCACCTGCACCACTCTTAGTATATCTATAGAACCATTTAATACCAGTCTTGCTTGAAGATATATTCTTACTATCACTATCACTATCAACTTCATATGCAGCATCTAACATAACACCAGTAATATCCCTAACAGCTACATTATTAAATATAATCTCACCATTACCAGTATATTGAGTCCTATATAGCTTGAACATCAAATCTGTATCTTGATGTGCAGTCCATGTACTAGCATTAGAAGAACTAAACAATACACCAACACCATAAGGGTTGACAACAAGTTGGTCATTACTACCTAAGAATTTATCACCCATCTTAGCAACATACATTTCATAATCATTACTATCAGAAATAATAACAAAACAATAATACCTTTTAGCTACACAATAAACAGGTTGATTTAATGTAACACTTGTTACAACAGGAACATTAGGGTCAGTAGGTATGTTTACCTCACTAGGTTTTAGTAACACCTCAGCATACACAGTCTCACCTGGATACCCATTAACCATATTCCTAACCTGTACAACAACTGGTCTGGTCGATGATTTTTTAGAGAAGTATAAATCAATCTTATGAATATTCCTATCATATACCTCATCTACAATAAATGACTGAGCCAAAGGGTCAGTATTATAGTAATTTGTAATCTCTTTTAAGACCTTATACCTTTGAGTAACTGTTGTGGTATTAGTCAAAGTTTTTGTTAAAATAGTACCATTAGCTACATAGTTTGCAGTACCAGTATGAGTCTCACCTAAATTATTTGTAGCTTGAAATTGTACTGCTACAGTACCACATGGTGTCCTCTCAGGAACAGTAATCTTACCCTTGAACATACCATTAGCATCAGCATTAATCGTTGTATATGTCTTTCCACCTTCAGAATAAGCTGTACCACTAGAACTACCATCAGTAGGTGTTATATTAACTGGACTACCATTGAACACAGCTCTGATATTTCTAGTATTATTACCAAAAGCAGAACCAACTACATTAACATCTTTAACCCTCATATATTCTGAAATAGATTTGGCTACAGACTCTGAAACATTCTTTGTTGTTTCAACACCATCTAAAAAAGTTGATGTTTTTTCTTCATTAGCATGACGTCCCCAAAAACCTTTTGAATATACTTTTGTCTCTGTAACATACTTTACATCCTCAGCAGTATTGAATACATTAACAGTATTTGTATCAACCCAGTCATCAACTGCTGGTGATAACTCAACCTTGCATAGAGGCCCATAACTAGCATAAGGGTTTACTTTCATTGTACCTGTTACATATTGTTGAGATAAAGATACAACAGAATTATACGGTGCCGAAATTATGTCACCAAAAGTAGCATACCCATCACTTGACCTATCATCAACAGATAAATCAACACTACCTAAAGTAGCAGATGTTGTCAACTCACTTCTATTATAGTCAATACAAGCAGTATAAGATAACCTCTTAGCTGTATCAGTATATGTTAAATCAGACTTATTAATATTCTCAAAACTATCTGTGAAATAACCACTTAAACTAGATAAATCCTCACCACTCTCAACACTTCTCTCCATATCAAGAGATGCGATACTATCTTCTAATTTATTAATCCTTCTTAACATCAATAACAAATTATCTTGTGAAACCCTAACACCATCATAATTTGTTACCCTAGATAACCTAGACGCATTAGTAACACCTAAAGCATTTGTAGGATAGATATCCACATATCCTAACTCTAAGTAAGCTGTAGAACCATTATAAGGAGTGATTAAATCATCAAACCTATCAGGAGTACCTTCAACTACACTTAAATATCCATCACTATCTAACAGAATCAAATCCCTACGAGCCAAGGTGAAGTTATATGTAAAATACATAAGAGAATTTTCAGTTGGTTTATTGCCATTTTCTAACAATACAACATATGAACCATCTATTGTATTTTCTATTTTAAAATCTACACCCTCACGCATAGAGTAATTATAAATATAATCTACATAATAAGTAGTCCCTTGTATAGGCTCAGTAGCACCATCACCAGTCAAAGACCAATCAATCTGGTCTGAATACAATGAATAATCCCTACCAGCAACATACACAGTCTCTTTATTATTTTGTGAGTTCTTAGTATACACACTAACAATACTTTGGACTGGTGTATTATTTAAAGCCTCTTGACCACCTTTAACATTTCCCCTAAATTTACGCTCACCTGTAACAAGAACACTAGCAGTAAAATTCTGAATAGATGCCACAGGTGAATTTGATAATTTATATTTCCTTACAGATGATTTATAGTAGTGAGATTCACTTGTTATAATACGAGTCGATTTAGATTTGTTAAGTAGAATACTGCTCATTGCTGGTTTTGTTACATCATAACCACGAATATAGGCTTTACCAGCACTAACATACAACCTAATCTTATCACCTTCATCTTCAGTGACAGACTGTAAATCTAAACCCTCAACCTTATAGTTACCATTCTCATCATATGTACGTCTAGCTAATACATCATTTAAGATAGAATAATTGTCTGTTTTTGCTTCTTTAACAACCACACCATCATTCAAATTGTATACAACAGCAGAACTATCACCAACAGCTGAACCATCACTAATTACTGAAAATGATACAACCTGTTTTAACCTATTCGCACCAACTTGATTATAATTCTCAGCATTTTGTGCGGGGTCTCTCAATGATGAATCTTGTAAAGATGTTACAACACTTGTTACCAATGTTGCAACAACTCTTTCTTTTCCGACACCTGTTATAGCTAACTTAACTTCATCAGTATTCCTAATCAAACCACCTAAATAAATTCTACCCTTAGAAATTGTGATAAAGTTATTTGAGATATTGACCTCACACCCACTAATAACAAAACCATCTTTATATAGGGAATCCCCTATCCTAGACAAATAGTCCTCTTGTATAGATTGAATTTCATTAAACTCAGATGCCTGCTCTGCCCTTCCCGGAATAGCCAAAACCCTTGTATAACCTTCTTTTCTATGTTCAGAATCTACACTATCATACCTATCATAGTAAGGACTTTGTGATACTATACTCATTCTATATATTCCCTCAAACTAAAACTCCAAAATAATTTTTAATTTTTCCCTAACATCAGTATCCCTATATACAGGTTTACGATAATCTATTACTTCTAACAAACCTTTATCTACAACCTGATTAGGTAATAAATTATACACATTACCCTGTACTGACTCTGACTTCCTTAGTCCAGTATAAATACCAACCTGACGATATGGTTTATCTGTAGGCAATTCATCATAAGACAATTCAGTAGAAACATATACCCACCTAGCACCTTGCGTAATAGCATCATCAGGACTAACAATTCTCCAATTAACGCCACGATACTCCAACGAACCATTGTCATCTTGAATTACCAAAGCCTTAAACTCAGACTTTTTAAAACCAATCAACTCTTTCATATCATCAGTATTTTTAGGTACTGGTGGATTCATATCATAATCCCTAGTGGTATCAAAGTTTTCTAAATCAGATGCAGTCCATTGAGAACCTTTACCTATAGCAAAATAAATATCATCTTTTTTATAAAAATCTAAAGCTCTTGATACATGAGCTTTTAATGTACAAATAGCCAAAGTATTTATACCTCCACAACTATCACTCTATTAAATATTACAATATTATATATTACTAACTATATATGAGTTAAAGACAATCTCCACGGATACTCTCTATCACCATTTATCTGTACACCACTTGAATAAAATTCATCTCTAAAACTATTTTCATTCAAATCAGCAACATCATCAACAGAATACAAACAATCGCTAGGTAATATAGGCTCAGATTCTACAAAAGCATCAACAATACTAGATGTTATACCACTCATCTTACCATTCCCTGACCTATTAGAAGAACTCTCACTCCTTATAGCAGTCAACCTAACTTCTCTATGAACATCTAAATCTACATTATTATCATCGATAAGAGATATATTCCTCATAATAGAATCTATCCCTTTATTGTTATAAGTATCTAAATATTCACCAGTCTTAGATTTTTTATATGCATTGTCAGGTAGAGAATCATTACCATTTACAGGGAATTTATGAGATAAAAAACTTACTGGTAACATAGATGCTGACATATTCATCTCATACCCATAGTTAGTTATATTTGTTAAATGTCCACTATGATACTTCTTACCTCTATTTTCACTATGAATAAGTATGTTAAAAAACTCATCCATATTAGCCATCATATCAATCTCATATGTGAAATCTATATCTGTATCCCTGTCATATGGTGGATTCTCTTCATTAATGTCTTTAGGATATACCCTCATTCTCTTATAAAAAGACAACTCATTATAAGAACCTATATCTAATTTATCTATCCCATCATTAGGGAAGAACGAAGATTCAATCTGAAATATATACTTTCTACCAGCAGGAGTAACCTCGTATATACGTTTTTTTACTAACCTAGTCAAATTAGGTACAGAGAGTAATATAACACCAGGCATATATGTCTTACCATCTTCAAAGACATGAGTACTAGAAAATTTAGAAACACTATGTCTAAAAATTCTATCTCTTGGCAACTCAAACCCAGCTATTGCTGATGGTTTATAGTAACCAGGTATCCATAAATCTCCACCTACCCATCCTATATTATCACCATATGTGGCGGCATCGACTATAGACTTCTTACTACCCCTCTGTTCCCATATATTATGCATACGCATTGACAGCTCACGATTAAAATCATTCTTAGCTAAATGCTGATAGGAGTAATTGACAAATGCACCTAGATTCTGTAAAAACTTCATAGGTACTTTATCATTATTAATTAAATTAGTAAAATTCCTTATGTTCTCTTCATTAATATTGAATTGAGTTATTAGTAGATAGAAAAATACTAGAAAATTTTCATTCTCTTTGTATTTCTCCGGAATAAGTGTCATATACTTATTATTTCTTAATTTATCAACTAATTTCATTACAACACCTATAATTCATCTACTAAATTAACAACAACATTTCCAAGTTTAGGGAATTGTATATTACCAACTTTTATATCTTTATTAGGTGTCTTAACCCTGACATCTTTTACATAAGGTGAATATGCTTGAATCCTAGAGGTTAGTAATGAGTATGATATTGTCTCACCAAACCCCATTACCTCAGTTCGATATTTAGTGGATAAATAGTTTTTAATCTCTGTCCTTAATCTCTCTCTAGCTGTTGCATTGTCAAGAGATAACACAACATCAACATCTATATCAAAATTAACATTCTCTACTTCCAACACTTGAACAGTCACATCAGCAATAGCCTTAGACATTAAATCCTTTTTTAACTTTTCTCTAGTCAACTCGCCTAAAGACTCACCAAGATTATTTACAGCCCATATCTTAACAATATATGGCTCATCAACATAATCACTATATTTCCAATCCTTAACAACTGCACTATAAATATATGGATTCTTATATAAAGCAGTCTCAAAATCTTCAAGTGTAATCAATCTACCCATCGTAACTGCATTTCTTCTAGCAAGTACTTTCATATCTTGTAAATCAGAACTACTAGGAACATCAGCTGAATCATATGACTTAGTTGTATTATATATCCTCTGAACACCTTGAATACTCATATTTATGGTATTTATTACACCCATATCAACAACACCCTGCATACCACTTGTTGTTACAAAATTAAATGTAATAGTCTCTCCATCTTCAATCAGTTGTAAAAAATTGACAGACATTAAAACATATACCTGACCATCAGCATCTGCATGAACAGAAAACCACCGACCACCTTCATATTTTAATAGGGCATCATCACACTCTTCCCAAACATTACCACTCTGAACAATCTCAACAGAACCATCAGAAACATTTTTATACCCTAAATAAATTCTTCTAGATATATCACCATCTACATTGACATTAGATATAAAATCATCCTTACCCCATGTTATAGACCTAGCAATACCCTCCATAACTGGTATATCAATATAATCAAAATTACCACTCTTTGTTACTGTATCTTTAGCAACATAATTAATAACACTTGTATTAACACTACTCGTAAACGATGTATATTTAGGAATGGTTATATCTCGTATGTCATTATTAACAAACGTAATCCTTACTATACACTCAGCTGATTTAGCCAATGGTATCCTATAATTCATAGAACGTAGTAATGCTCTAACATTCTTATCTTGAACAGCAGTATCACTATATGTCTCAAAAGCCTGTGTATCAAGATAGAAGTTTTGCATATCTTGTACACCAGCCATTAACTCAACCAACACCATACCTAAATCAGACTCATTAAAATCAGTCCACTTATCTGTCAATGTAGGTATTGTATTTATCAATTCTTTCCTTATACTAACAATATCTCTTCCAGTATAAGACATTGAATTATTGCTACTAGCCAAAAAGTAAAACCCCCTTTCTAATAAGCTGTTATATTGTTAGAACTTCCTAAATCATACATATCAACACCATCTATACTCCTATTAAAAGGATATACATATGAACCCATGACATTACTATTAGCAAGACTATAGGTAATATGAATTGGAACAACATTAGAATCCTCCCATCCATCTCCTAAAGCCACATCCTCAACAACAATCCTCTTCTCCCAGTTAGACAATGCTTCTCGTATATAAATAGATATCAAATCCTGAGCAATATATTTATTTTGCTCAAAAAGTACTAAATGTAATCGACTACCAAACTCTGGCACGAAAAACCTTTCACCTACCCTAGTCGATAGAATTGAGAATATACTCTCATTTATCTTCTCTTCTCCACTAATTACATTTGTTATCCCTTTACCATCTCTATAATTTACTGTAAAAGTATTATTAAGTGATAATCCTCTACCAGCTATTGTATCCTTAAATTCATTATTGTAATAAAAAGCCAAAAATCATCACCCCTTCTAAAATATATTTATAATCGAATACCATACTAAAATTAACATGAATTTTTTACACTAAAATAGAGGTACGAATCGTACCTCTATTTAACTCTATGTCTCTATAATCTTAACATTCCCAGCTGTCATCTTAATATCATCAGACTTAACACTAAATGAACTTGATTTAACACTAACACTATCTGCTTTCATAGTAATGGAATCTGATAGAGTTATAGTAGCACCACTAGCCTTTAATACTATATTTCCATCACTTGGTATAACTTGAATCCCTCTTCCACCTTCATAGCCTATATCAATCTTACCATCATGTATCTTAACAACCACATCATTCTCACCCTCCATTAATGTGAATGTTTTCCCCTCTACAGATGATATCTTGAACTTCTGATTATTGGCATCCTCAACACCAAAGGAATTTGTCTTATCATCGGTATCGAAGTACATCATAGTACCGTGTCTGGATTTATAAATCATCTTATGAGATGGACTCTCTCTTTGTGATTCAATGGGAACCTCATTAGCACCAACTACACCACTCCAAACACCAGTAGTATCATCACTACCATACCTCTTTTCAAGAGTAGAGTCAGTACCAAACACAGAACCTAAATATACAGGCTTCTCTGGGTCATTATCTTCAAACATAACCCACACATACTCACCTATCTCAGGAACAATAAAAGAACCATAATTGTACCCAGCACCTATAGACGAACAGTAGCTGGCCCAAGGCAACATATCATTAGAGGTACCACCACTAGAAACTGTTTTATGAACCATTGGCACACGTATTTGAACCCTACCTATATGTAGAGGGTCTACATTATTCTCAACCCTAGCACGATATATACCACTAAGTTCAGTAGGTGTCCTTAGACTACCACTAAAATCATCATTACGTATAGACATCTAACTTCTATCCTCTAAAACCACCATTATCTTTAGCACCACCTGGATTATTTTCATTCCATTCAGTACCATCCATTTGAATATCTATATGGTCTCCCTCGAAATTCATACCTAGACCAATAGACCTGCCATATTCAATGAAGTCAAGACAAATTGAACCTGGTGTATTATCATCATTAATAATTAATCCACCTTGTAACCCCTCTGGCCCATACCAGTCATTAACATCCATCTTCCAACCATTAGCATGACAGTGTTCACCATATGCATGGTCTCCATCAGTAACAGAAGTAACAACCAACTTATGTCCTGACCTATCATAGAACCACTTACCTAACATATCTAAAGCACTAGGTATACCACTTATAGCACCCTCTAAAGACACTTTGCCACTTTGTTTAACCCAGTATTTACCATCACCTACATCATGTCCTTTTGTTTCGTCCACTTTATTCTTTTCCTTTCCTTTTTTCTTCTTCTTAACTTCATCACTATTTTTCTGTAAATCAAGTGTAGTAGTAAACATACCACCATTAATAGAATCTGTTATACCTTGTATATTGTAAATACCACTGGTATGGTGTAAAAAACCATACTTAGTATAAACTGCTATCTTGATATGTCCTTGAAACTTAACTCTAGTATCACCTAATATCTCTAAACTAGCACCATATACAGAACTAAAATATCGACTCCACATACTTGCGGCTGATGATTCTAAATTCTTGAAAGAAGAACCACTCATGCCTAATACAACACCGACATTACTACTACCCTCCTGATTAGACCTCTCCATATAGGCATCACTAGCTAAAGCACCACCAACACCCTCAATAGTACACTCTAGCATCTCATTCCTAACACCATCTATTGTCAATGCACTTGTAGGTACTTTATTTGTGGCTATATTATCACTCTCAAACTCAGGAGAAAAACTGATAACCCTACTATCTGGTCTACCTGTATAAATCTCATACTCACCACAAATTTCCATCTTAGTCTTTTTACCACCAAAGGTAACAGAACGAATACCTTTTTTCATTTCCTCGTCAGATATCCCATCTTTTGTAACATTAGATGATTGACCTGTCTTAGTACCATCAGTAGGACTGCCATTTACCTTAGTAACACCACTATCAACACCTTTAGGAACATAAGCCTTTAACACCTCTTTAGTAGAAGTTGGTGATATGCCTACAGTAGATGCCACAACTCCACCTAAAGTACCTGCCTGTGCTATATTAGGCAACCTATCATTTATGATTTTACTAATTCCATTATTAGTATTAATGATGCCTGTACCAACACTACCTTTATTAATGATATCCATAAAAGACCTAGCAGTATCTATATACCTATTAATTTTTGTATTCTTACCTAACACATCAGACAAAGAAGTTACAGCACTATTGATATCCTTTATATCTTTAGCACCACTAAAAGCCTTGTATAAATTCTGAGCAGTATCTATATACTTCTCAACTTTTTTTACTTTTTCTTCCCCTACAACACTCTTTAATAAATCAGTAGAAACTAGGCTTAAATCTTTTATATCAAAATATTCCCTATTCTTATATATCTCAGATATAGTCTTACCCATCTCTACATATTTATTAATATCTTTATCATTAATCCCTAGTTCTTTAGCTAACATTCCTTGTAATTCAGAATAATCACCTTTTTTTATCTTATCCCTATCTAACTTCATGATAGATGATACCTTGTCAGTGATTTTACTTATATTAGCACTCTGATTAGGTAGTATTTTAGAAACTAAGTCAGTAGCTAAATCTTCATAAGAAATCTTTTTGTCCTTAATATTAAGAACCTTATCTTTATTCTCAGTAATAACCTTAACAACATTAGTAATAGTTTTAGAAATAGAGCTATCTTTACCAAGTTTACTAGATAATACTGTTAAAGCATTTACATATTTATCAGTTGTATCTAATTTCTTATCTTTAATAGTATCAGTAAATGTATTTACAAGTGATACATACTCTTTAACTTCCTTAGTATAGCCCTTCTTATCTAGTACATCTATGAAAGCATTAACCAATTTACTTTTGTCAAACTTTAACTTTGACTTATCAATACTCTCAGTCTTATCACTACCAAGTGTACCAACCATAGATGCGTTACTATTTTCACTCTCTATATGCATCTTCCACAAAGTCATCTCAGACAGTAAATTTGCTATATCTTCATTTGAGGCATCAGCTAAAGCTAATGCTACTAGATTTGATGTATCTTCCTCTACACCAATAAAACTACCATAATACTCATCATCTGAAACATTACCTTGATATGAATTTGTATTTAACATATCAGGTAATGTGTGCGTAACAAATTCTAACCCATTTATAATATTACTTCTACTAAGACCTATATTCTTAGATGTATTCAAATCTTCACGATAATAGACTATCCTATTATACACATCTTGCATTAATCTATTATTATAAGAAATACCATCTTGTTTAGTGTTATTACTTCTTAAAGCCTTTAAAATATCACTATAAATATTTACATAATGTAACTCCCTAACTCTATTTTGATTTATAGCATTATTAAATCGTTGAATATTACTATTATGTAAATCTGTTTTATCCATGAAAACAGGTAAAACAGATACAACAAAGACCTGAACACCCTTTGTATCTAACTCTTTAGCTACTTTATTATAAAACTCTACATAATTAAGAATATTGTCTATATCATTATGCCCTAACATGAAGTATACACGATACCCCATATGTAACTTAGACTCTATTAACTCAAAATTATCCTTTAACCATCTATAATTAGCTTTATCATCATAGATGTACATTAAATCTTTATTATCAGGTACTGAATTTTGTAAATCTCTAACCCTAAAATCACCTACAAAGACAACCTTACCATCACCTACTACACTAACATTAGTATCTCTTGTATACCCAAGAATAGGTGTAGATACACCCATTACTTTCTGATAAGGACTTAACCCACTAGGTTTATCATTAGAAGTTGTTGTGGTTGTAGTAGTTGTTGTAGTCTCTTCCATCTTCTTATATGTGATAACAGTCATATCACCATACATATCATTAGGAACAAAAAATGCTTTCTCTTCCCCATCAACAACTTGCAAGAAGAATTTATAACCAGGTTTATCAGAATCAGTAGGTGTAGCTTTTTCTAACAACTCGTCTGCAATAAATTCCCTCATAGTACGAGAGCCCATCTTAAATTCTTTAGGTTTTCCATCATCACCTAAGATTGGTTTTGTTTCTACAATCCGACCAATCTTGATATGAGCTTTCTCACATAATGCTCTAACAATATCTGATGGCTTACCACCAAACTTTTCAGCACTAAACTCCATATTCAACTTTTGCGTAGTCTTAACATCAGCCTCAGCCACACAATTTAAAGTTAGAGTTAAAGCTGGCCCCTCAAAAGCCAACGTATACTTCAAAGCCTTACCTATAAGTGATATATCTTCTATTACTTGACCTTTTCTATCACACCAACCATACCTACACCTAACACTACCAGTCTGCGTAGCACCACCTGTATTTTTCTTAGTCCCTGCCTTATGTGAAGGGTCTTTCTTCTCATCCTCTTTTGTATATGTATTATCCTTCTCAGCCTGCTCTTTTTTCTTAGCTTCCTCTTGTTGTTTCCACTCAATATTACCATCAGTAACTTTATTACCTGTATCTTTCAACTCTTTAGCAGTCTTAAAATTTGAACCAGCAGGTATAGTATTAGCTAACAATTCTTCTATTCTTAATGCAGTATCATCATATAATTCTATATCGAAAGTAGAACCAGCTAAATCTTGATTAGAAGTACCTTTCCTCTCTACATTAAGACTAATTACTGAATCATTAAACTCTTTATTACCAAAATAAGATATATTATGTCCATCAATACTTAAATCTATAAAAGCATATAGAGGCTGATGAGGACTTAAATTTCTAGTAATAAGACTATCTTTGTAATCACTCAAATTTGAATCACCCCTGTATCGTAAATGGACTCAATGGCTGGTATCCTCAACACAACACCTACAGGAACATCTAAAGGGTTATCTATATGATTCATAACAGCTATTGCCCAGTACATTAACGGTGTACCATAAAATTTATTAGATATTAAATCTAATCTATCCTCAAAACCTTTCTCAACAGAGTAGTAAATATCCCTATTACTCTCCTCTATTGTAAACTTGTTAGGTGTTTCTATATATGTATCACCATTGAGATTAACTAACCTCTTTAATTTAGAATATCGAGATATTTTATCCTGTCTACTTGTAAAAGACTGTGTTATTTCTGTTTTTATTAATGACGGTTTATGCATACAAAATCACCTAACTGGCCCCTCATCAAACACATTATCAGCTTGCATAAGAGAGCGTAACCTTAATTCAGTAAAACTAAAACTTAATTGCACATCAGAATAAGTAGGAGAAGCATTACCACCCAAAGACTCACTATCTAGAGTATCACCTAAGATAGTACCAGCTGCACCACCCCACTCAATACTAACAGAATTGACTATAGCAGTCATATTTATCATAGCACCAAACCTTACATAACAATAAGGTGGTGTAACTAAACTACCAGTATACTTAGGATAGACTAACTTCTTACACTCTAATACAACATTCTCCATATCAGGTACAATATCTTTATGCAATGTAACGCTATAAGAAACTGTCCTAGCCTCACTATTTTCATAGTTAAAATATGGAGATGACCTACCCATAGGTTGCTGAGAACCGAAACTAGCAGAGTAATCCTCAGAAACATCTGTAGGTAGAGTCGCAAAATTAATCTTCATACCTGTAACAAGATTTACAATGTAACAAGGTACGATTTGAGTGGGATTCCACTGCATCGTAGTAACCCCACTCTTACCAACTGACATAGAATACTTGTCAGAACTAAAGTCATTTGCCAAAACTCAAACACCCCCAAACATTACACTCTCAACAAATTATCGACTGAGGTACTACCACTAACACCTCTAGTACTAGAAGAGCCACCTGATAATATATTAATTAATATATCAAACTTAGCCTCCAACCTACTAACTTGCCACTTTATAGCGTCTACTACATTTTCACTACCATCTTCATCTGAAACAGTTGTTGTACTTGTAGTTGTATTAAGTGGGTTTACATCAGCTGGTACTACCATCTCTCCCTCATGAATTAAAGCAACCTGTGTATCAGGTACCCAAGGTGTACCCTGAGCATATTGAGGTTTTCCACCACCTGCTGTAGCTGTACTATCTTGATATACTTGTTTAGCATTAGCTAACCTATTGGCGGCTGAATTTGCACCAAAACCCTCATACTTATCACCGAATACTGTACAAGCTTCCTCTAAGGATATGCTACCATTCATTAAAGCATCATAAGTATCAGAATAATTTTCTTTTAATTCCTTAAATAAGAACTCTAACTGAGTATCATAATCAGCAACACTCTTTCCTTTAGACTGTGCATAATCCCATAAATCAGATTTTCTGTTATCACTTGTCCATTGTGCTAAACCAAAACCACCTTGATGAGCCAAAAATGCATCTTTACTAGCAGTAATCTGTTTAAGTAAATCCTCATTTGTTTTCCCCATATCACCTTCAATAGCACCACTACGGAATCCACTCTCTTCCTGTAAATTCCCCATAATGCCAGCAATAGCATTAGCAGAAAACCCCTTACCCGCTAAGAAATCCCACACCTTCTTAGAATCACCTTTACCAGTAGACATGGGGGCTCCCTTACCTCCACCACTACTACTTGAAGATGAATCACTACCACCAAGTAGAGATTTAAGTTTATCTAATATAGAACCATCACCAAAAAGACCACCTATACCATCACTTCCAATATTAAATAGGTTTTTAAGTATTGTACCAAAAAGACCACCAACACCATAAGTATCTTCTCCAGTGATACCAAAAACACCTCTTAATACTTTCTCAAATACTGAACGTCCCTGACCTATCTCACCATTTAATCCTAAAGCATTAATTAAAGAACCACTATTACCAACATCAATACCACCATCAGACCTAACGGCACCAGCTTGATTAGCAGTTAAAACAGCCTCACCTTTATGTAAATATGCTAAATAATTATCATAAGGTACATTTGATAAACCATCAGCATGAGAACCTATATCACTATCATCAATAGGTGTAGTCATCTTATTATATACAGCCATCGCTGGTGCTAAAAATGGATTTAACTCTAAACCACCCTTAAATATAGTCCCTAAATTATCAGAAGTTGTAGCATCTGGATTAGTCTTTTCCATACCAAACAACTTACCAACCCATGAATCAGCTACTAAATCATGTAAAGCATCAAATATACCATCAAAAATACCTATAATCCTATCTTTGAAGTCATTAAATGCATTAGCAATCCTGTCACCACCAATAGCATTAGCAATAGCACCTATAATAGCACCTACCAAGGCACCCATAGGCCCACCTACTGCGAAACCAGCTGCACCACCTTTAAAAGCACCAGCCAAAACAGTGAGAAAATCATTCACGAAATCCTTACCTTGAACACCACCACCTGTACCAAAAATAGAACCTATTAATCCACTCATAATAGTATCTAGTAGACTATGATTTTCACCAAACCATTTATCAACATTATTCAAACCATCAAAGAAGTCTAATATAACATCAAAAAATCCACCAATGATTGGTATAAATTTACCTAAGACTTTAAATATTCCCCCACCAAACCACTTACTGAATATTTTACCAATACCACTACTACCTATTTTAGAGAAAATAGTACCAAAGAAATCAGAAAAAGGCTTCCATAATTTAGAACCGACTTTAGATAAAGCCCTTATTATCCCCTCAGGTGCATTTGCATAGAATACTCTACCTACCCACGAAAACACACCTTTAAAACCATCAAATACCTTACTGAAAAAACCTCCTGTCTTACCAAACACAGAAGATAATCCACTCTCTATAGCACCACTTAAAGCACCTTTAGAACTGAATATCCTCTTTAATCCTCCCCTTTCAAAGAATGTTCCCATCCCTTTAAAACCTTTAGATATTCCTTTAAAACTATTGAAATATCCTTTTACATTACCCCACGCATTAGCGGCGGTATAAGCTATAATAGCATAATTTGCTAAGTTGGCGGCTTTAACATCTAACTGACTAAAGAAATCAGATACCAACCTAACTGGGAATGAATCAGACAACCAATTACCAATTTTTTCTACGAATCCTGTAGACTTACCAGCCATACTTTCAGCATTTGAACCAGTCTTATCTGCATTAGCATTAATATTATCAGTAACTTTCTTCAAGTTATCAGCTAAACTATCCTCATCTGCTAAAGCCATCGCAACAGCATCCGAACTAAACCCTAACATCTCTCTACGTTGATTCAAAGCGAACTGGTCATTTTTTACATCTTTCAACGTATCTTGCATAGCCATCATGACTTTATCAGCATTACCACTATCAATATTATCTCTGAAATCTTGTGCAGTCATGCCACTCAAAGCAGTAAAATGGACAAAATCATCATCTTTAAGAAGTTCAGGAACAGACATTTTAGACCACTCTACAATCTTACCCCCTGCTTCCTCAACACCTTTATTATATTCTTGTTGTTGAATACCTTCCATCGTAGCCAATGATTTAGTCATACCTGTGAATTTTTTAGAATCACCTTTTGACAAATTAAATAAGTCCTCAATATGCTCATTCATAGAAGATAACATAGCATTACTATCAACAGTTAAATTCGTATCAGAACCAAGTCCAGTCGCTATATTAGAAATACTCTTAAATATAGCACCCCTAGCCCCTGAATTTATATCTGCTCTCATAATACCAGTCATATCATTAATATTAGCATCTATAGAAGTATGTAACGCTGATATCTCTTTCAAATACGGCTCTAACTGCTCACCTGTTTTCATAGACATCTCATCCATAACAGAATTTACAAGCTCAGATGCCTCTGACCTACTCATAGCATATGATGAATCCACAACACTACCTATCATTTTTTGATAACTTCCTTTTGTAATGTTGCCATTATACATAGCACTACGTTCCCTAAAATTGTCAATAAAAGAGTCTGTAATGTCTGTTAATTGACTTTTAACATTGTCAGCAACATCTGTTAATTCCAAAGCTATAGCGGCATCTCTAATGTCCTTTGTAAACCTCTTCACCCTATCAGAGATAGAATCAGTCATACCCACAATCTCATCTTCAATATCATCAGTCATTTCACCAAAACGCTTAGATACTGTGTCTTTCATTGTTTGTAAATTTTCATCAGCAACAGAAATCATACCCTTATAATACTTACGAGTACTGTTGTCCATATACTTAGCATATAAGTTGAACTCTCTCTTCATATCAGACAAATTATCCTCTAAGATTGTCTGCTGATTCTGTAACCCACTACTAAGTCTATCCTTTGTTTTCTTATTAGAAGTCTCATAGAACTTCTCTAGCATATTCATCTGATTGTCTAGCATTTTAGAAAAACGTTGCTCACGTTTAGCAATCTGCTTTTCAACCCTTTTAGCCTCTTTTTGCTCTATCTTTTGTATACGTTTATTTAGATTTTCTTTATTCTTTGCTTCATCCATATACAAACCACCAATATAAAAGAAAGAGGCTACCTCCTTCTATGCCTACGAGAACCTTTATTCTCTTTAGCCTTCTGAATAGCCTCATCTTGTGCTTTCTTTTCTTCCTTCTTCTGCTCAACTAATAATTGATACATAGTTCTTCTCTCTAAAGAACTCATATTATCAACAGACTCATAAGAAACTCTCCCAAAATATGCTAACTGAAAAGCCTCTTTCATGAGAACCCTAAATGCGGAAAAACGAATCTCCCTAGCAACTTTATTCTCTTCTTCAGTATTATAACTACTTAATTGTGGGACGAAAAAACTCACTCGTAATAGGCATTTGAAAATCGTAATACTCACCACAAGTAGTACACTCATGGTCTACAGTTGTGTCAACACCCACAATAATACTACCAATAACAGACTGCATTTTAGCACTATCCATAGATAACATATTTTCTACATAAGACCTAGCATCAATGAAATCTACTGGTTTATCATTAATAGCAACAATATACTTAGCCATCCTACAGATATACAACACTTCTTTATAATTCTGATTAAACTGTTTAGCAAACCTTTTAGCATATTTTTCAATATACTCAGTATCTGAGTTACGCAACAAACGTAAAGAAATAACATCCCCACTTCGAGGTAACTCAACTTTAATAGGCTCTGTGAAATCATCATCTAAATATAAAGTCTCAAAATCAGACAAACTAATTTCATGCTCATCTACAGCACCACAATGAGGACAAGTAGAACGTACTTTATATTTATCACCAAAAGTTACCATCCTTAACTGCAAAATTAAGAACATTTCATCAGCACTAATAAGACGATTAATATCAATATTCTCAGGTGAAACAATACAATTCCTTAGAATCTTTTTAAATACATCAGCACCCTGACTAGCATACATAATCTTCTCATCACGAGTTGTCATACCACGTAAAGTAATATTAGCAGGTATACCGTCCTCTCTATATAAAATCCCTTTAGATGGTAACAAAACTGTTGTTTCATAATCTAATTTACTTTTCTTAGAACCAGCTGACATATCTTCCCTATCTAAATCTCTTGCAATAGTATCAACTTTTGTATTGTTTTCTACCATGTCTTTTTTATCTTCCCTAACACCTAAATCATCTACTCTAACATCTTTGTTAATAACATCTACTTTTTCAACACCACTATTATTATCACCAAAAACATCAGAACCTAAACTAAATGTATTCTCTTGAACCATATAAACCTCTTCTGTACGTATTAAATAAAATATCTAAAGTATTCCTACTAAAATTATTTATATACAATAATATAACCCCATATAACAACAAAAGTAGAGTTAGTATTTACCCTAACTCTACTCTCCATATAACCTCATCTACTTTAAGAAATCATTCCTAGACAATCTACTCTTATATGTCTCTACTATATGTGATGTAGCTATATCAGCTATATGGTTGTGAAAATCTGGATACCTCCTACAAAAATGCTCATAATAAGTTATATCAAGCATAATGTGGTCGAAACTCTCTCTTGACTTTGCTACATTATGTAATAAGTCATCATCAAACTCCAAAATCCTAGAGCGTGAATTTATTGCCCTAGTCTCAGATATGTCATAAGACAACTTAACTAACTCCTTACTATTAGACTCACCTAACTTTTCAATTTTTTCAACCCTATCTATAACCTCTTTATTTAATTCTCTACCTATAATAGATAAAATCACAGATAGTGGATTAAAATCTATTGGTGATATCTGAATGATAGTTAGTAGTAAAATCGTAGCCATAGAAACATCACTTATACTGATATTCATACCTAGAACAGAAAGCATCTCAATAATATTCAAAGACATTTCCCCCATTCTACTTAAATATGACACTACCTTACATATCCTTTGTATATTAATTAGCAATACGGTATAATGTAGAACTGGAATCTTTGAGTACTTACACATTTATTATATATTATTAATAACAAGATTAACTATATATAATAACTATCTGAAATAAAAATGAGAACATATATCAAATATAACTATTTATACTAACTATAATAAGACATTTAATATAAACAATCTATAAAATGACAAAATAAAAAGCAGTTGACACAGAACCAATGTGTCAACTGCAAGAAAGGAGCAAAAAATATATCAAACTACTCAACAGGATTAAAATATGCTCAAATACGCTTAAATATATCTACCCAAAAGAAAGGAACACTTACTAAAAAATATCCCACCAAAAATATAACACATATCACAAAAAATGTAAACCCCTTACAAAAATATATATAAAAAACACACCTCTATTTAGACTATAGAAGTGTGTTTTACTAAGTGTTATATCTATTAACAGTAAAAGGCAGATAATCAGAGAAGATATACACTTTCTGACATCCTCTCTTGACTTTTAATTAAGTCAGTGAGGTTCCTACCCAAAGGTCTGCTCTTTTAATACTATGTTAAAAGAGTCTTACAACCAGACAATAGGCTATCCCCATGTGTCCCACGGTTATACTTATAATATACTACATATACTTAGACAAGTCAATATCTTCTAACTCAGCCCTAACTTCTAGAATATACTTATACCCCTCCATATATTCTAACTGACTACTTAGCAACTCAGAACTACATTTAGGAGAAAAGTTTAATGTACCAGCATCATACTTAACTAATATACTATGTAGTTTAGAACATCTCTCACATAACGTGCGATACTCATCAATAAACCTAACTTGATAATCATCTAATTGTTTTTCTTCCATGTTACACCTCCTGACATCCCCATGACTTTTAATTCAGTGAAGTTCCTACCCAAAGGTCTGCTCTCTTAATACTATATCAAAATAGTCTTACAACCAGACAGTAGGCTATCCCCATATGTCCTATGGTTATAATTATATATACTATGAACTTAGTACCCTTAATCCTTCATTTAGAATATTTATTGCTGAGTTGATATCTCTATCATGATGTGTACCACATACAGGACAAATCCATTCACGAATATTGATATTCTTAACATCTTTGTCTTTAAACCCACAATTAGAACATAATTGTGATGATGGATAAAATCTATCTACTTTAGAAATAGTTTTACCATACCACTTAGCCTTATACTCTAACTGTCTTATGAACTCATACAACGAAACATCTTGAAATGATTTTGCTAATTTATGATTTTTCATGAACCATTTAATGTTAAGATTTTCTATACATATAATATCATAAGACTTAATTAGTTTAGTTGATAATTTATGTAGAAAATCTTTGCGTATATTAGTCACACGCTCATGAAATCTAGCTAACTTTAATTTAGCTTTTTGATAATTAGCAGAACCTTTAACTTTTCTTGAAAGTGATTTAGCTAATCTTCTATATCTCTTTTCAAGATGCTTTAATATTCTAGGATTATGTATCTTTTCACCAGTATTTAAAATTAAATAATCTTTTAAACCCAAGTCTATACCTACATTTTGATTGGTTTTCTCAAAACATGGAATATAGACCTCAGCTGAAATACTAGCGAAATACTTTCCACTAGATGTCTTAGAAATAGTAATGTTATAAATTTTAAGGATATTACTATCTTCTAATTTATAATTATCTCTAAAACGCAATATTCCAATCTTAGGAACTGTTATATACTGATTATCTATTTTAATATATCCACCAGTACGATAAGAGTTTTTATCTTGTTTCTTTTTAAAGTTAGGATATTTACATCTCCCACTAAAAAAGTTTTGATACGCACTATCAAAATCTCTAAGAGTCTGAACTAAAGAAACACTATCAACTTCTTTAAGCCAAGTTTTAGTTTTCTTTAATTCTGTCAAGACTTTAGAAGAATTGTTGAAACTCAAACTTATCTTATAAAACTCATACAACTTACTTTTTAAGTTGAGAAAGTAATTATAAATAAATCTGTTCGCACCAAAGGTCTTTTCTAAAAGAATCTGTTGCTCTTTAGTTGGATAAATCCTAACTTTAAAACTTCTATTCAAGATATCTCACCTCTTTTCCATACTATTATAACACAAAAAAAAAGAGATGTAACACAAGTTACATCTCTAAAAACAATACTATTAATCAGTACCATAAATATGAGTATTTTGTCCATCCCTTACAAGATATGCAGTATCTACAGACAAGTTCATACTAATTTGTTTTTTATCACCACTTGAATAATCAAGCTCACCTAAATCAAGCTGTGTAGGCCAACAACCATCACATTGCCATTTCCTCAACACTTCACCATTTGGCCCATATTGAACAATCATACAAGTACGTTTATAGTTATTAGCCCACCCAACTTTACCTGTTTTAGGGTTATAAACCTTCAACCTCCACTGCCATAAGATGTTTTCAACATCAGGCTCAATGAAGTCTTTAACTGCAACAGTAATATCTTCAGTTGTAGCTTTACCAGCAACTTTGATTTGAGAGTTACCATAATCTAACTCAATAGGGTCATTAGATACAGTAGGTAAACCTGTACTATCACAAGCCAACTCAATGATATCACCACTAGAGGAAGAAGTATTATTAGAAAACTCACTTAAATCAACGATAAACCTAAAGTTATTGGTACGTTGAACTTCATAAGTGGAATCCATAGACATAAAAGCTGCGTTTAACTGACTCATCTATTATACTCCTCCTTATTTATCAAAACTTGCACTATAACTCATGATATTGTATGTCAAACTAATAAACTCAGCAGATTTAACTGGTTTAACATAGATACTAATAGGCATCCTATTATTTTCATAATCTTCAGCAGTAGCATCTAACACAATTTTATAATCATACAAACCACCATTATTTTTAGCATTAATCAAAACTGGCTCAACAAGAGTTTTCCAGCGCTCCCATGTTGCATCGTAATTTTGCTCGAAAACAAAATACCTTGTTTTAGCGGCAATACTACGTTCTAAGAAACACATCAATCTACGAACATTTACCCTATCTAATGCAGTAGGTTGACGTTGGAGTGTCTTGTTACCCCATATTACAATACCTTGTCCTATGAAGTTAGTGATACAGTTTACAACATTTCTATGTCCATACAAAGCATCACGTTCACCCTGTGTAGGTGAATATTCAGTATTAATAGCTTTAGTGATTTTACCCCTATTAAGACCAGCAGGTGCTAACCAAGGGAAACCAACTTTATCATTATATGCATACTGACCAGCTACAAACCCACTAGGCGGCAACCATATATTTTTATTAGTATAGTTATCACTAATTTGTAACCATGGCCAATACAATGCACCATAAGATGTATCTAAACCACCTTGATTAGTGTATGAACCCTTACCATTAGACCAATTAATCATCTCTTGAACAGACATGCCAAAAGGTGGGTCTACAATAAAAATAGAATCTGCACGATTTTCTACGATATGTAAACCAGCTTTAATTACAGAGGAATCACTCCAACCACTAGCAGTCAACACATCAATAGTTACTGTCTCAGGATTAGAGAAACTTTGTAAACCACCACCACTAATATCACCAATTACATCTTGTGCTGTGATACCTAAAATACCATCATCACCACCACTAAAGATTATAGTATCCTCATGATATTGAATAGATGTATTAGTATCCATCTTAGCATTAACACGAATAGAACCATTATTAATAATAGTCTCTACGAAACGTGGTGATTTAGCATCTAGTGATAATGTACTAAACTGCTCAACAACATTACCATTCTCATCCAAGATATGTAAATTAAATGTTTGAGTAAAATCATCCATAGCACTAAATACTGCGGAACATCCATTTAACTCAGAATCAAAATATTTTGATTCTAACACAATCTTATCAGTTCCTTTTTTACCAGCATGTGCATTTGCACCAGTGTTACCACCTTTAACAGTATCACCTAAAGTGAAATCCTTAGCAGTAATTTCACCAGTTGATTGAAGCTCAACCCTAATTAATTTTGACTTAGAATTTACAATAGCCTCAACATAGTTTTCTTCTGATGAGGTTAATGTTAAATCCTCAAACTTTTCTTTCTCAACATCCTGAGCATCTTTTACAGTAATGGAGAATTTGCCACCTGTTAAAGCAGTTTGAGAAATCTTTAACCCATTACTAGCATCACCTATAACAGCTGATTTATAAAGAATTTTATCAGTTCCCAAAACACCAGCAGTAGCTTTTGTTCCACCTCTTACAACACGAGTATAAATTACTTGACTAGCATGAACTAGAGCCATCATGGCACTATACAATCCATGCTCACCCTCAACAGGCTCACCAAAAGTCTTGACTAACTCTTGTTGAGAAGTAATAAGTGTAGGTACACCAACTGGCCCAAACCTTGCACCACCAACCATACCTATAATACAAGTAGAGGAATCTGTAATATACTGAGATTTATCAACCTCATTCATGTATACACCAGGACTTAACATTGTTAATGTAGCCATTAAATAGTATCCCCCTTAACGGATAATTTATAATATATTATAATTTATTCACTTACCCATCTTTTGTATACTATTATCTTTTGTAAATATAGATATTTATTGTTTTAATGTTTTCAAATTTTATATATAAAAAGCACATTTCTTTTTATGAAATGTGCTTTCTTTACAATTATTATCTTTTTATTTCTATATCAGAACTATTTATCTCTTCATTAGCTTTATTTAAATCATCTTTTGACCTAACTCCTGGTGAAATCCCATCTGTACTTAATCTATTATCAGGTACTACTTTACCACCATTACCACTATCTTCACCTTTAGGTCTAACTTTTTCAATTTCTTTTTTATCTAAAGGTAAATCATTGACATCTATTGTTATCTTTTCAATCTCTAGTGCTTTATCAACCCTATAGATATATGCATGGTCTATATTGATTGTTATAGATTTTCTATAAAACCTGTTTGTTTCACTAAAACCACTAACATCAGTATTATCTGTAACACCATCTTCAACAGCTATTTGAAATTCTTGTATAACATCACCTAAGTCCATGAACTGAACCCTTAGATAAGGTCTCTCATGAAATTCCATAATCAACTCTGAAATCAAACCATCACACACGTCACGTTTAGTTGCATACACATCTACTTGATACTGTAGCATAACAGGTAATGAATGTATCATAACTTTCTTACCTGCAAACTCTACACCATCTTGGTCTTTTGCTCCTAGATTAGTCCAACCACGCCGAACTTGACTGTCATTATAAAATTCATAATTAATAGAAAAATCTGGCAATCTACTAATACCAATAAATGGCATAACTACCTTACCTTGATGTTCCCTAGCATTAGTAATAAACTGTTCATCAACATCAGCAAAAAATACTTCATCATACAAACTATGTATTCTATCAAATAAAGCTAAATCGTATTGATATAAAGGACTATGCATTATCTATTTTCCCATCTAATATCAAAATCATCGTACTTATTAACAAATTTCATGAAATTTTCGTGTAGCATACCACTAAATGTAGTAAAACTTTCCTTATAATAAGACTCACTAACCTCAAATCTAAAGGCTTTTTTACCTATTGTAGAATAAAAATCTCCTACAATACCTACATGAAAATTACCAAGTTTATCACTGGTACCCTTTTTGCTACCATATGTATATAAAAGATAAGCATTACCTTCTAAATCTACAAATAAAATAGAATCTTGCTCGTACTTTTCACCTAAACGCTTAAACATTTTAAGCATCTCTTCCTCATCTTTACCATAAACTACAAAAGACTTCTCTTTCTTAGGCTCACCAGTCTCTTCCTCTACATAATTTCCAACTACTTTATTATACCCAAAACCAGCTAAACGAATATACTTCTCTAACTCTTTCCTACGTTTATTATTTTCAGTAACATCTAATTGCTGTCTATCAGATGTAATGAATACAATATAATCTTTACCTATATGTTGATATAATCTACCTAAGCTAGATTCATTAATATTCTCTACACCTCTAAGTTCTTCTAAAATTAATTTTTGTTTATCCATATATACCACACCTTATAAATTAATCTAACCACTCTACATATCTAATATAACATAAAACATATATTATGTAAAGTTGTGTAAATTAATATAACTACTTCCTATTTTTAGATGACCTTTTAACACTCTTATTCCTAAGATATAAGTATGGTATTCTCTTATTACCAAGTTTACCTATCTCTTTGAGATAAGCCTTATAATACCTTGATATATGTTTAGAAACATAACTAGCTATGGGTCTAAATAAAGGTCTAGCTGGCATTGTTTTCTTACCATTTACAGTATTCCTATTAGTACCATACTCAACATACCTAGCAACCATATTTACCTGTGCTCCACTATTAGGATAATATTGTTTTTGTTGAAAACCAACAGCAATAAAGTTATTAAACTTCTTGAATATAGTTATGCTATTCTTTAGAAAGCCAGTGGCTTCCCAGATATTAAGAGATAAATTCTTTCTCTGCTTATATGTTAAATAAGAAACTGATAAGGGGGCCCATTTAGTACCTTTATATCTTTGTGTATCTATAGCACGTTCAAACTCCTTAGCCAAAGTAACAGCCATAAATATTAGGAAGTCTTGATAATAAAGACTCCCTAACTCCTTTTGTATCCTTTTAGAACCTAGCTTTAACATATGTTGAGATACAGTAATCTGACATCCTCTATGACTCAAAGTCATTGAAGTTCCTACCCAATGGTTCGCTCTTTTAATACTATGTTAAAAGAGTCTTACATCCAGACAGTAGGCTATCCCCATGTGTCCCACGGTTATACTTATATATTCATATATTTATATCTCTAAAAGTCGTAATCCCTCATGCAAAATATTAATTGCTGAGTTTATATCTCTATCATGAATAGTTCCACATTCAGGACAATCCCACTCACGAACGCTAAGATTTTTAACTTCTTTATTCTTATAACCACAATTAGAACATAACTGTGATGATGGATAAAATCTATCTACTTTAGAAATAGTCTTACCATACCACTTAGCTTTATACTCTAACATCCATATGAACTCATACAATGAAACATTCTGAAATGATTTTGCTAATCTACGATTTTTCATTAAACCACTAATATTGAGATTTTCTATACACATAATATCATAAGTCTTAACTATATTAGTAGATAGTTTGTGTAGAAAATCTTTTCGTATATTAACTATGTATTCATGAAACCTAGCTAACTTAATCCTAGCTTTTTGATAATTAACTGAACCTTTAACTTTTCTTGAAACAGATTTAGCTAACTTTCTGTATTTATCTTCAAGATGTTTTAATATTCTAGGATTATGTATCTTTTCTCCAGTATTAAGAATAGCAAAATCTTTTAAACCTAAGTCTATACCTACATTTTGATTGGTTTTCTCAAAATGTTCAATATTAACCTCAGCTGATATACTAGCAAAATACTTCCCACTAGATGTCTTAGATATTGTTACATTATAAATTTTAGTAACACCACTAAATCTGTTTTTATCTCTAAAATGTAACATTCCCACCTTAGGAACTGTTATATACCAATTATCTATTTTAATATTAGAGTTAGTACGATATGAGTTTTTATCATCTTTTCTCTTAAATTTAGGATATTTACATCTCCTACTAAAAAAGTTTTGATACGCACTATCTAAATCTCTAAGTGTTTGTTGTAAAGAAACACTATCAACTTCTTTAAACCAAGTTTTTTGTTTCTTCAACTCAGTTAGAATCTTAGAAGAATTATTATAACTAATTCTTATTTTATAAAACTCATACAACTTACTTTTTAAGTTGAGAAAGTAATTATAAACAAACCTGTTTGCACCAAAGGTCTTTTCTAACAATATTTTTTGTTCTTGTGTCGGATATATCCTAACTTTAAAACTTTTATTCATAGATGATAACACCTCCTCTCATACTGAATAAAGAATCCTAATATCTTTATTATAATACTAATAGGAACTATTATCAAATATATAACTATAACTATGAAATTTTTGAGAGAACGCTCGTTCAACTAAGTACGCTACCACTTAGCCAGCACCACTACGTGCATCTTTATCTTTCAATAAAGCACAGACTATATCTTATCCATATCACTTTTACGACTTAGGCGAAACCACTTCCATTCGCTTGAATGTACTTCCCTCACGAGGAATAGTCGTTGAACCTTCCCTCACGGGCTTGGCTGCTGATTATCCATTATCGCAGTACTTAGGGTTTAACCTTATACCATCTAACTAATTTTCTCTGCTTTCGCCACATTCACATCCATATCATATTAATAGATATCACGTTGTAGTTTAGCTAGCTTTAGGAGTTCCCAGCAATTCAGTTTCTTTGTTGAACAACATCTAGTTGCTACTATCTGCAAGTTTCCCTACAGACTTACTATTCTGTCAAAAATATTTATGAATAAATTCATGATTGTTATTTTGACATCTTAATAAATCCCATCTATATGTTCCATCTCAACAACACTACGTAGTATTTTCATTTAAAATACCTCTACTACTTATTAAAAATAGTTTTCCTAACTGTAGTTTTACCACCTCTTACAGACTTAATAGCATCTTTAAGTCCATCTTTAGCAAATTCTTTTTGGCTAACATAATTTTGAGGATTCTTAGGGTCTATCTCATTCCTACCTGTAACTTTCATTATTTTACGATACACTTTATCAGGTACAACAAATTTAGAGCCTTTCTTTTCTAATTTAATAACCCTATTATTTTCTAAAGCTCTCTTTTCATCAGGTGTCATTTCCTCAGCACTAGCACCACTAGAGAATACTATCCAAGCACTATCACAGAATTTACTACCACTGCCTTCAAGAAAACTGAATACACTTGTTTTAACATTATTATGTGTAGCATGGAATACTTCATCAGGAACAGTCCTGTCACGTTGTAAATTACGAATAAAAGCCTCTTCCCTATTAGCAACTACCCATACTAAAGTTACCCTATATCCAATATCCTTACACATCATTGACAACTTAGTCAATTTAGATTCTTCATCACCAGTAATATCAAATACAATGTTAGGTAAACGATTAGTAGATAATGATGAGAAGAAAGCCTGTTCTCTTCTATCTTTTAATCCTAATTCTTTTACCTTTTGATGTAATAAAGCTACATCATCAGGATTCTTGAAATCATAATTTCCACCACGAATATCATCAAAAATACCTGCTTTAGAACCTTTAACGTATAATTGTTTCAACTCATCAACATCGAAGATTTTACCCTGCATCATGATAACACTCCTCAAAGCTGTTCCTTTTCCTGAGCCTGCACCACCAGCCATAATAACAGCCTGACCAAAATCAGGGTTACTCTTACCATCAAATGTTACAACTTTAGCTTCATTAATAGAATTACCCCTTAATGATTCTACGATATAATCACTACTATACTTCAAAATACTTACCTCACTACAAATCTACTATCAGAATTTTTATCTTTTTTCTTTGGTTTTTCATAATTTTCTATAATATCAAAATTATCTATATATTTCTTACCATCAATAGATGTAAAAGTTGTACTCTCGTTATCTTCTTTATCAATATAACCAACATTATTGTTTTCAGTACTAGAATAATTCAAGTTATCTGCTAATCCATCATCCTCATCATTGTCAACTATCTGATTAACATACGATGAATGTTCATAATTCCTAAAATCAGATGATTTGTCATAATCAGGACTATATCCATCACTAATCTGCTTATCCATGTACTCAGTATGTCTACTTCTAACCTCACTACGTTTTAAGAAATGCTCACCATTTAACTCTATCATAGTAAAATCATTCATTCTTTCAGGTGCTAATTTACAAACCCAGTATACACCATACACACTGTCCATCTTCTTATCAGTAACCCTAAAATCAGCTGTACTGATACCACCAAAATAATATAATCGAATAATAGAATTTTCTTTTACATCTAGAAGTTCTTTTGTCATCCAATCCTTATACATAGGAAGATATACCAACTCAGGTCTTTCGTCATCCTCTGTATACCAGCCTAAATTCTTCAACACTTTAACTTTAGGTGCATCATCAAAAATGACAGGAAGTCTTATAGCATCATCCCACATAAGGTTTAAATCTTGATTAAAATCTTGCTGTTCGAACTTACAATTATAAAAGTCAACAGTAATTCCAGTATGTAACGCTGACTCCCAAAACATTCGTCTTTGTAATTCTATATCTTCATTGATTATAACAGGATTATGTACACTATGTTGTCTTTCTAAAGAATATCTCCACTCTTTCCCATACTCTTCAGCCATTAAGTATCCACCTATCTATACAGTTAAAAAACCACTAACAGAACTAAATCCTTTTGCACTATTTGTAATCTTCTCTATCTTTTTATCTAATTGAGAATTATTTAGTAACACCTTTTGTAATGCAACAACACAAGCATCAGTAACTACTTCAGATAAACTACTATTAACATCAAAATCTTCCTTATTAATGAGATTAACACCACTCTTAACTTTAAAAGATTTAAAATTATCTAATGCAGAAACAATAGGAGCATCTAAAGACTCAACAATAACAGTATCTGCATTAATTGTTACATTGCCAACACCATCATTATCTTCATATTTACATGAACACCTAACAATAAATTCAGCATGAGTATCTAAATCTTTATTCCCTACCAAGAAATCTAAATCCAATGTAAAAGTATCTTTCGTAATCTTATGAACCCTATACCCTAACTCTAAATGAGGATATTTTTTATCCTTAAAAGATTTTAACTCAGTAAACTTCTTGCTGTTACCAATCTTCTTTAAATCTCCATACACAGACTCATTAACCAATGTATGTACACCTTCCAAAATACTGTCATATTTTGTTTTCTTTGTTAAAATTACCATATATTAAATACCACCACACACTAAAAAATAAAGAATACATCTAATATAATATATAAGTTACAATAAACACAAAAAAGAGATACTATATTAGTATCTCTAGAGATTATCATTTTTTAATCTTACTGTAAAACTCTTTACCAAAAACTTCCATATCTTTTTTAGGGAATTTACCTACAACTCTATATAATGTAGTCCCATCTTCATCTGAAAAGAACTTCCCAAACTCAAAGTATAAGACATTCAAATTAACTTTATCTGTAATGTACTCCCTCTCTTCAACAGGACATACTAAATCAATACACACATCTTTAAAAAATTCTGCAAAACTATCATGTGAAAGAAATCCTACTGATTGACCATCTTGATAAATTCCATATACTGTATTAATTGCATCCATTTTTAATTCCCCCCTCTAACATACCATTGACACTCATAAAGCCCATTATCTTTATTATAATGCTTTAACACAACATCTTTATACCCTAATCTATTAGCAGTATTTAAAACAGCTACTGTAGCGGCAGTTAAACCTGTCACATACAACACTAATAAATCAGATGTCTTTTTAATAGATGACAATGCTTTAACCTCTAAGTTAAAAAAATTAAACATATCACCAATCTCATCAAAAACATACTCCTCTACTGGCATAGTATGTCTACCTTTAACAAGACCATACACATCAGCCTGTACCTTAACTGACTCTGCTCCCCAGTACCCATTTTCATGAATATCAATATAGGAACTTACTTCTTCTATATTCAAACCAACAAAATTATAATAAACACTTACGAATTTTTTCATTTTATCTCTCCTTATATTATAACACACTATTTTAAATCTACTAAATAGTGTTGTATCCCATCACCATCCATAGCATGAATGGAATCCTTATGCACTAACTTCCATCTGAAAGTTTTGTACTTAGTTGACTCAATATAATCTAACAACTTACAAACTTCCTCTTCTGAATAACTACCTTTAGAGATTAACTCCCCTAAAGAAATTTCATATTTAGAATTATCTTCACCACTAACTGCATAAATTTTAAAATTTTTCATTTTATTTTCTCCTTTTAATTACCACTCTTACCACACTTATAGTATACCACATTTCTATTATATTGTAAAGTTTTGTTAAGTTATATGAAATCATAAAAATAGGGTATATTGTCAACGCAATATACCCTAAAGCATTTGTATATTATTAAATTTTTATCTTCTTATATTGAATCAGTACTGTAAATCCATATAACGTCTACCATGCTGAATCGCATCTTCATAACTATTCATTACAATATCAACATGATTATAATCGCCATCGCCAATCCTATCTCCCACAATATAAGGCACACCATCGAGCCAAACCTGTGTACCTAAAGGTAGAAAATCTAATGCAACATATCCCTCCTGAATCCACAGCCCATTAGCCATATAGCCAGCCTGTTCATGTGGTGAGTATGCAGTAGTCATAACCTGTCTTGCATCAACACTGTGACACCCAAAAACAAAAAAGACACTAAATGCAAAAATTGACAACAAAGCCTTAATCTTATTAGACATGAGATTAGCAGGCCTCCTTTCGTTTCGTTATGCTTTTGTTACCTAGTCATCATTATAATCGGCTAAAACTTGCTCCCTATAACTAAGATAATAAACATACGCTTCACTACTTCTACTTGTGCAGTCGCTATCATCCTTATCATATCATAAGAATAATACATTTATATTATACAACCATCATGACGGAATGTACAATACCTATATATAAAAATGCTACCTCATATTAGTAAGTTGTAATATCAAACCATATTGAGTAACAAACTCTCTCAGTCTATCTATCAAAAAACCTCTATCAAACTTATACCAATCAATATACTGTTTTATGAACTCAATTACTCTCTCATAGGCATTTACAACATATGACATACCATCATAACCATAAGTATATGCATCACACCATCCATTGGGATTAAATCTAATATCTAACTTACTACCTTCACCACTATCAATAGTTATTTCACCATCACTATAGAACATTTTATTATCATACATAGAAAAATCTTTTAATGTAATTGTCATCTTATTGAAACCAATAAACTTACTATATACAAAATCACCACAATTACAGTACAAATCTTTATTGTAAATATCATATAACTCTTTATCTAGCATAAATTTGATAGCTATATACAATGTATTTCTAAAACTATTTATAGTACCTACCATAACTGCATTTGAAAATGTACCATTCATAATAATCCCCCATATATTAAAATAGTAGAAGTAATTTATACTCCTAATGAAACATTCTAGGTATATAGCATAAACATACTATCATCAAAATAAACCATACAAACACAAACACTGCATATAAGTATGCACTTCTATATAGTAAATAATCTTGTACAACTGTCAACAATACAGTAAACACAGTTAAAATAATAAAGAATGAAAATATCTCCATATAACCACCTATAAACATAAAAATCGTTTAGCATACATGATAGCACGTTTAACATTTTCAAATTTAGTAATATGATTTACACACTCTTGAATATGTACTTGATTATCTCGAAAGAATATAATATTTACATCCCATGAGTCAACACTATATGATAAAGTAATAATCCCATCACTATCAACAGAGATATCAACACTCACATTATAGATTGGCTTCTCTATATCAACACCATCAATAAAATCTTTTAGATTTTTAAGTTGGTTAGACAAATCTAACTGTCCATACTCTTTTTTAAAGAACTTAATAATATCATGAGCCTCATCAACTGAATGAATAATCATAACTACTATCCCCTTTGTATTTAAATATAGCTAAACTCAACCAACTTAGAAAATTCTTCTACAGCCTCATCAACACTATACACCAATAAATACATTAAATCAACAATATTAACTTCATCTTCTAAAGTATCATAATGATACACACTAATAGTACCATCTACCATAAATTCAATATCAACAAATGTACCATTAACAGCCTGTATAGATATTAGAACACTACCAATCGTAGAAGATTTTATATAAACACCACATCTACGATACCAAGGATTGCTCTTATCAATGTTATACACTCTACTTAAAAAACTACAAGCATTTTCAATCACACTATTAGAAACTGCATACCCATTCTCTAACTCAATAAAACTATGTATCTCTTCCAACCAACTATCTAATTTATTTTTCTTCTCAAACATTCACTAACTCCGATATCTTTGTATAAATTAAAAATCTTACTAATAACTTGATTGATATCTCTATAACAATATCGTAACATACACTTATCAATAAAAGCACTTAAAGGTATATTAATATAAATCTTAAAACCTTGGTATGAACCTTCAGACCTCACAATCATATTGAAAGAACCACAATCCACAGTATACTCATACCCATCTTCTAAATATGAATACATTACCATATATGCAATATCTCTTAAAGATAGGCTTTTATAGATATGTGATTCATACAATAAATCATCAAAACCCATAATATCTAATTCTGCATACTCTAAAAAAGGTTCTGCTGGATATTCACCACACTCACCCTCTCTTCCGATAAATAGGCAAGCTATGATATTACCATCTCTAAAACCTTTGTTATTCTGATACAACTCTAAAAGTCTATCTCCCATAGTATCTCCTAAAATATATACCCACTCTTGATTAAATTTCTATAATCACTATCAAAATAAGGGGTAGCCATTCTGTTATGTCTATCACCAGTCATCTCACAAATATAATACCCACTCACACTAGGTTTATATCCACTACTCTTAGCATAGTCAGGGAACACTTGAAAACTAGATTGATAAATATCCCAAACCTGTTTAGCTACAGGTTTTTTAACGAACTTATTATGCTCAATCCTAACTCTAGGTCTAGTCATAGGTTTATGTTTATGCTCATACCAATTTACATCAGCACTAAAATAATCATATGCACCCTCTACAGACCTATGCTTATGCAAAATTTGATGTACATATAAGTTATCATTTACATTAAAATACACAACACCCATCGAACCTTTATATAAAGATTTATCACCTAATAGACTAGCAATCATCTCTTCTATAGTGATGTATGCCTCATTATAAGCACGTTTAGGGTGATTACCCTCAATAATACCTATAAGTTGCCCACTCTCATATAAAGGTCTCATATCATCAACCAATGTATAAATCTGCTCACTACCACTACACCACTCCTCCAACACATTACCTTTAGAGTTTTTAGTTGTAGTATTTGTAGAATCGCCACCTAGAATGACTTTACACCTATCACCTAATGACAACAAGAATTTAACAGTATCTTGTAAATACTTTCTATCATTAAGACCTTGATGCACATCGGATAAAACTGCTAAAGCACCTCTATCTCCACTCACTCTACACTTTATAATATTATCTTCAAAACTTTTAGTCAATAAATCTAACTGCTTCATATCTATATCATATATTCACTTTCTTATATAGTAAAAAATTGAGTATCTAACAATTAAGACACTCAATTTTATATATACTACATAATTATAATGAAATACCCCTTATTTTACTACATTTATGAAGTTAGTATTAAATCCTATAACACATCAACAGACATTAACTTACCATCTATGAAATATAACTGACAAATCTCATTCTCAGAGCTAGTAGCTACAGCCACAAAATCACCCTCTTCTTTAGGTGTAATGTCCTCAGCAAAATTATACTCTTTACCATCAAAAACAAAAGTTTTCATACAAATACCTCATTTCTACATAAAATCAAAATCATCATCCATATTAGCAAAAGCACTCTCTACACTAGCTAACCCATCAGCACTAAAGCTACCATTCATATTATCCTCTGACATAAATACATATGACTCACCATCAGCATATACGGTAACAGGGTCATACATCGTCTGACCAGCACGATTTTTTAATATTTGCACTTGTGCAGATTTTCTAGCTTTTAAATCCTCAGATGTATACGTTGTAAATACCCTAGCACTACCACGCTCCAACTCATTCGCATCAGCTAAACAAGTGATATCATATCTACCATCATTTCTACTAGCCTTTTGCCAAGAACTACGATTAATCTGTGCTAATAAAATCATCGTGAGTTGCCTTACATCTTCAGTACCATCCTCTTTAATCTCTTTCTTAAAGTTTTGTGCTAACCTTCTAAAGAATGTTACATAGCTATTAATCTGAGAGTTAGCATCATACGTAACACCCTGACCACTAAACTTACATAATTGTATATAGTCGACTATAACACAATCTAACTTACCACCTAACTTATCATCTACCTTCTCAATAGCGGCAGATATTTCACCAAAGGAAAATGTTTTAAAATCAGACTCATCTAGAATAACTACCTTACCTCGTTTTCTAGAATACCCCTCATCATCTACATAATCATTTTTTAAATCAGGTTCTACCTCATTAAAGATAAAATCTTCTTCTTCAGATGTCATAGTACCTCTACGCATCTTATCGTGCCCAACAAAATTATATTTACTAAATTTACTATCATAACTATGACAAGATAATAAATTCCAGTTAATATCCTCTTTAGGTGTTTCTAATGACAGATAACATACATTATAACCAAGCTCATACGCATTAAGATGTGCTACATTTAAAGCCATAGTAGTATTATGTGTTACATACCCATTTAAACAATATGTAGGAGAACCTTCTACTGTCAAATCATACATATAACATTCAGACTCTTCTATATCAGTTACAGTATTCCAAACCAACTCAGCACCAAGAAACTCAGACATATCATCCTTGTTTATAGCAACAAACTCCTCTATCCCTAAATCTTCTTCATGCCTAGTCGATAAATAAAAACTGTCACTAACATGATTATATGTATCCACACCAACCACATTAATAAATCGTTGTAAAGATACAGAACCTTTAATAAACAACTTATTATTAACATATACTGTAGAAATCCCTAAAGCAGATAACAAATGACTTACAGCATATGCTTTATCAACATTAAGAAAATACATAAAAGTATTTCCACCTTTAATCACATACCCTATATGTCTAAACAGTTCGCTGATGAAAGACTTCCAACAACTAAAACTTTTAGTAAATAAATCACTATCAAAACTTTCTTTTGTTATAGCAACTACCTTTGCTTTATATTCCCAGTATAACTTATCACCAATCAACCCATCATGCGTAGATTGTTTCAATGATTGTACGATTCTATCACCACATTTAAGATTTTGTGCTTCTACCCACTCTAAGCCATTATCAGTTAAAACCCTAAACCTATGTACAGGTGATGTCTCAACAGGTATACCACCAATATAAATGATATAAGACTTCTTAGTACCCTCATCATGTACTGCAACAAGTTTACGCATACCAAATTCAGACTGTACCATTAAATCACTATGTACACCAATAGTATAAATCTCTTTCATCGTTAAAAGACCTCTATTAGTATACACACGTTCATTTTCTGATACACATTTATATTGAGAGGTAAACCCTGCAATTGTAGAAACAGTTCCTGGACTCATGCCACCAATCTTATCATCAATCTCAGGTATACCAGTAATTAACCCTACAGGACGCTCTTTCTTTAAATTATATTCTTCCCTAGAATTAATCTCTATCTCAATGTCTTTTGCTTTATTTCTATTTGACAAAGAAGTTAACTTTGTAAATTCCTGTGCAATCTCATCAGTAATACCTGTATCTTTTACTTTTTGATTAAGTACATCAAGTCTCTCCGAAATATACTTATTAACCCTTCTATCAATTAGATTAAAGATATATACACGAAAATCATTAATACCAATCTCTACAGCATTATCAAACTCATGTTCTAATGAAAACTCATCATTAAACACCTTAATAAACAAATCTTTACTAGGTGTCTCACCGCTAGATTCAAAAGAACTAATAATATAATCTAAAAACTTACGTTCAACATCAGATAAAACAGAATCTATTTTATAGTTCTTCTTATAATTATCTGCCTCTTCCTCAAATAATTTAAGATAATCAATATAATAAGGGTCATCCTTACTAAAACTAGAATAAATAATATTTCTCATTTTACTAACTACACCCCTTAATACATATCAGACAAATTACTATTACTTACTTCTCTACGTTTAGTAGATGTCTTTATATTTCTGTTAGTAGTGCTTTTACTATCTATAGCATTAGACAATAAACCACTATACTCTTTGTTTAAATCCACAACAACAAACTCATCATTAGAATTAAACAAATCATAAATAGACTTGTACCCCTCTCTATCTAACATATCAGATACAAACCCATTAAAGAATATCCAATTTCTCTTGCTATGACTTAACATACATCTAGATGTAATCACACTACCAACTACACTAGCATTTTTTGTAGGAATCATTTCTCGATTAATAAACAAACACAATACATCTTGCGTAATATCCTGTAAAGAAAACATTTTATCATCATCTAAAATATTAGTATTCTCACTGCCCCTATTCCCCCAAAAAATATCATGCAACATCATCATAGAACAATAGTAATAGGATTGTAGTGTATCATACCTACTAAACAAAGATAAGAATATCTCTTTATGAATGTCTTTACTACCAATAAACAAGATAGATTTATTTTCGTCTACATTAATTGTTTTTGATATCGTATCTAGCATCTTACCATACTTAACTTTATCTCTCTTAAACTCATCTTTATTGACAAGTTGTTTATAATGCAAAATAAAGTTTTTAGTATGAAAATTTTTATCATAGATAACTCTTCTCATAATAATCTCCTTTACAATAAAAAGTGTTTGTATTTTTATTATAACACAAACACTTCATTACTGTATAACAAATATAATTTAATCAATCCACTTAACTATTGTATCACCACTATATCCCTTCTCCCATACATACCAACAATAGCATACAGCTGAACCACCATAAGACCTATCATCATTTCTATATGAATTTGTTCTTTTTCTAAACACATATACATACTTTACAGGATACATATCATACAATTCTTTACGCTTCTTACTCTCCAAAAATTGTATCTTTAAAAAAGCACACAATTTAGAACCATCTTTTAAAATACTAAGTCCATGCTCTATATGCTCTTGTGCATACTTATATGGTGGGTTCATAACAATATCACCATCTATAACACTATTATCTGATAAAAAATCCTTTACATACCCACAACCTCTGTCAACAATATCAAATGCATCGACAGTATGCCCATTTTCTTTTAATACACCTACAATATTACCATTCCCACAACTAGGTTCAGTTACTTTTTTTTGTAGTTTTACATACCGTAACAAATCGAATACTGCTTGCGGGTCTGTACTATAGAAATCATTATACTCACGCTCACCAGTCCCATGTGATGTTGCTGACATCATTTTAAATATATAATCTTTACTAGCCATCCTTTATACACTCCAATCTAATCAATCCACCGAATAGTAGGCTCACCTTTATAACCTTTTACCCACACAAACCAACAGTAACATACATTACTAATTCCTAAAGAACGATTATCGTTCTGATATACATTGGCTCTTCGTCTAAACACATACATATGAGTTAAAGGATATTTCTCAAATAAATCCCTTCTCTTTAGGGATTCTAGAAACTGTATTTTAAGTAGGGCACATAACTTAGAACCATCTTTCATGTATTGTAAAGCATGGACAATATGCTCCTTGGCAAAAGCATAAGGAGGATTCATTACTACATCACCAGCTAATTCATCTTTACATGAAAAGAAATCTTTCTGATACCCATATCCCCTATCAGCTATATCAAAAGCATCAACTTCATACCCATCATGTTTTAATACTTCTGCTATATTACCATTACCACAACTAGGCTCTGTGATATGATGATTTAACTTCTCATACCGTAACAAATCGAATACTGCTTGCGGGTCTGTACTATAAAAATCATTTTCTTTATCTTTAACCCTTGTTTGATTTTTAGGTATTCCTAATCTACGCATTGTAATATCTCCTTAGTACACTTCTACAACTAACCCATCTAAATAAGCATACCCTTTACGGATATCTTTAGCTTTTATCATTTCATGACAATTAACAATCACTAACTCATTTTCATCTAAATAATATTTCCTAACAATATCATTAAGTGTCTGTAAAACTATAGTTACCATACTAATCAAATAATACACACAAAAACATAACAATAATACATATACAAAAAATCAATGAAAATTGTATAAACTCTCGTATATTAGATTGTGTGATAATATCCTTATCCTTAGCTAAACATATAAATACTCTAGTAAAAACACTAATAAACAAAAAAGCAGTTAGTACACATAACAAATAACTCAAATATAAAAGCAACTAACCACACCCCTAAACCTTTAAACACAATGAAACAACAAAACACAAAATAGAGATACCATACAATGATTTTATAGAAGTATACATCAATTTTCTAGTACCCTCTTTAAACTTATTATAACAATTAAATATGTATACAGTCATTGACATAGCAACAACATATAACACAAAAAATAAGACAAATAAAATAGTAGAACTATCCATTATGAAATACCTCTTCTAATTTTTCTTTATTATTAGTCATGATAATATTTCTAGTTAGTTGAAAATTCAATACATCAATAGTTAAAGAACTATCATTAACTAATTTAACCATATCATTTAACTCATCATCATTCAACGTATCGATTTTATTTAGGATATCTACAGCAACGTGTATCTTATATTCTAATGTATCAATAGCATCTACTAATTTATCTTTATTATTCATCGTCTCCACTATCTTTACCACCCCTACCATCTCTATCTAAATACATAAACATACAAGTCATAAAAGTTACCAATACACACCACAATGCAATCAATATAAACTTTAAAAATTCATCATCTATAAACATAATAATAGGTAATACACTTAAAAATAAAATCATCACCATACATATCACACACCCTTAACTAATCGTATATCAGTATTATGTCCACAAGTATATCTATTATCCATTAAAGGCATTTTTGCTTCATTTATGTCATCCACATCTACATATACAAATCTATTATAATACTTAACGATAACAAATGTATACCTATCAGTATGAATGAATTGAACTGTATCACCAACAAATAATAAATTGTAATCAACATCAGTTATACCAGTAGACTGTCTAATCGTATTTACATCTATTTCAACCCTACTAACACTTGCTTCCTTATGTAAAGTAGCCTCATTGACTACTAGAATATAATCTTTTCTCTCCAGTTGATTAAATAACCCTAATGAACTCACATACCCATAATAAAAACCCATATACTCATGTCCATCTTTACCCTTAGCTTTAATGAGATATGGTTGCGTAATATGATTTGTATCTATATGAGTATCACTCACAGTGTAATAAGACTCCATCATCTATCTCCCTATAGTTACCACTTCTAATAGAATTGAGTTTATTAAATGAATACACAGTATAAGTGATACCACAATCTGTCTTAACAATATAGACATTAAACAGTAATGCATATACAAAATTTGCATTAACTCGTAAATAATACAAACAATAACAAATAAATATAAATACTAAAATAGCACAAACTACATGACTCTCAACAGTAAAGATACTTAGTGGTAATACCATCCTACCCATAAAATCAATGATATATAACGAATAATCCCTATTCTTTTCAACAGATATCACTTCATAATAGGATATATCATCACTATGTCTATTTTTTCTAAACAATAATAAGGCTACGATAATATTCACTAACAACAAAAACATACATGTACCAAACACTGCTAAAAACATAGTATTAACCACCTATTTTCTTCATAAACTCTTTATCTTGTTTCATTTTAAAATAGAAATCTCTAGCATCTTTTACTTCTTTCTTACGTTTTACCATATCCCCTAATAACATAGAAAACACAATAAAAGCTAAAATCCATAGTACAATCATTTTATATCTCCTTATAAGTAATAATGGAATTCAGCGGTGAAATACTAACATCAACATTATTATATTCATCAAAAAATGTAATAAGTTTTGTATTTCCCAAACCTACACAAACACTCTTTAAAACTTTCCTTATTATGCTGTTTTGTAGCAAAATAATATGTTTCTCCACCATTAGATACAATAATTGACAACATTTTTTACACCTCACTAACTGTTACAACACTTACTTCATGATTCATAGCCTTCCCTATACTCTTAATTAATATATCCTCATCTATCTTAACAGGAAATCTATCTTTACTTATTTTAATGACATTATAGTCATCATCAAAAGAAATCTCTAATGAACCTCTAACACCACTATCAATAAATACAATATTAGTAGTATTAACTCTCTTAGCAATAACTCCTGATGTAACACCATACACATTATTAAATGTATTATCATCAATGATACGTAGCAACTCTTTTAATGTACTCATACTAACCACCACCTCACCTATAAAGGGTATTTATCTGCATTAACAATAAACACATCAATAAAAGATACTATTGCTAATATGATACCAATAGCATAGTACAGTTTAGTAGGTTTGTAATTATTGATAAATAACACAATCACACTTAACACCCATAGTACAAGTAACATCATTGGAAATCCTGTCCACATCATTTTTATTTCTCCTTTGATTAAATACGATATCTATCACACCTATAGTATACCACATATCTATTATATTGTAAAGTTTTGTTAAGTTATACAACAAAATAAGAGAGTAGATTATCTACTCTCTTATTACTATTTCATATACAACTCTTCTTTATCATTAAGCAACTCTCGACACACCACCTGAAAGAACTCCTCACCACTAATTCTCTCACCACTATCAGTTACCATATAATATGTACCATCTTTATGAGCAATATATTCAATCCCTAAATATCTCATCACCTTATAAACACTTATATTAAACTGACTCAACAACACCACTCCCAATTATTCAAATAAAAACATAACTGTATTTACAACAGACACCACTACTACAAACACAATAGATATAACAATAGAAACCTTGGTATATATTTTACAGAATACATCTAATTTATATGACTTACTAATACCACACACAACACTTAACATCATAATAATAAACACATAGATAGATATACCTAGGATAGAATATACACCATAAGCATAATTTAATATAGCATTAACACCATCCATACTCACCTCATATTTAATCCTCTATATATTGTTGTAATGATACTCGATTAAACTTATCAGTATCATAGAAGAACTTATACAAAGATTTAGGAACTATTTCTGATGTATTCCCATCTTTACTGTATACAATCATAACACCTTTATACAATGAAATATATTCATACCCATTTTTAATAAAAGTCCTAGCTAATTCTTTTGTCATAGTAGTACTTTCATTACCATCAATAGTACCCCTGTTTTTACCTATATAATCAGTCAACAAGTCTAATTTATCTTTGAGTGAGCTAAAACCCATAACACCATAAAACCCAGTAAACTTACTAGAATTACCTATAGCATCTTTTAATGTATTTAGTATATGAATCACATCACTAAAAGTTATATTCTCAAAACTATAATCACTATGATTAAACAACGCATATACAGTATGATAGAACTCTTTAGGAATTGTAATTTTACGCTCATCAATCCCATCAGCTTTAACATATAAGGTATTAAACTCTTTATTTGTTGTCATCGTAATATAAGAACTCTTACTATATGCTTCCCTGTTAAAGAACATCTCATGAGCTATAGAGTTTAATATAGTACATAATCCTAATGCCCTAGTTTTAACAATATTGTACATGAAATCAGCTTTTCTCAACTCCTCATTTGTATATCTACAACTATTAGGAATTATAGTATCACCATACATCAATAAATCATCATTAAAATATCCAACCATCTCAGTATTAAATCGTAAAGACTCAATAACACTATAATTAAAAAACGTAGACGCATAATGTAACTTCTCTTCCTGTAAACTAGAAATTACTTTTAACCCATTGACAGCATCCACAAATACAGTATCATCACTCTTCCATGTATGATAAAACACTTTTACAACTCGTAAAGAAAACCTTAGTACATCAAGTAACTCTTTTAATGTAATAATACCTCTAACTGAATCACAATCAATATAATCACTCATATCATATAATTCATCTATACCATCACCAAAGACTCTAATAGTATTATCACTGCCACCATAAAACTCTACTCTTACAGTACCAGATTCAAGATATGTATCCATTTGATACAGCATCACTTCTAAATTATCTATGAAATCAGTATCTATATAAGAACTATCAATCAAATACATATACGCACTTTGATGTATATGAGGTAATCCACCATTAACACCTGTTAACTTCAATAATGTACTCACTACACTATCAACCTTAGATATATCATACCCTTTATTGACATTTTCATACTTTAATTTAATATTTCCATATATTGCACTAGCAGTAGTACAAAATGAATCTGATATCGGTCTATTCAATGTATCTAAATGATTATCAATAGCCTCTACAAATAGTCTAACACTCTTTAAATCTTTAAAATATACCAAACAATCTCGAATAAACCCATTAGAAACTTTACAATACTTAGTAGTATCTGTATCTTTCTTAGTGTTATACTCACTCACATATTCAATATGTGTATCACACTCTATTGTATCATCTTGTAATATATCTCGTTTCAATACAGTATATGAACCGTCAACAGCTTCATTATATAAACGAATCAAATATTGTATAAAAGCATTTGTATTATCTACTACCTGTTTAACACTAACCCCATATGAACCACTAAAAGCCACGACTGGCAACAATCTATCAAACACATCATTCCCATGTAATGGAATTTTATTAAACCTAATAGCATCTCTATTAAGGTACATAATACTATACGATACAATATCACTTTGACAATCATAATAAGGCACTAGCATCTCTTCATCGTCATACCTATCTAAGTAGTTGATTAACTCCTGACACATTGTAATCAGTTTTAACTTTTCATACGTTGTCTGACTCTTGAACTCTCTGATATACACAAAATTAGGTGCTATGTTAGTATGTAGAAATGCTTTAGACAATTCTTCATAATCAACAATGCTAAAAGAAATTGTATTGTATAAAGACTGTAACACTTCTAGAACATTAACCTTATCTTCATATTTTAAACTCTTAGCATATCGCAACAACAAATCTTTATCTATAACCACATCTGACATATAGTCAATCTCACTCAATGATAACCCATTCTCACTAGAATATGTTAAACCATCATCTGTAACCTTAATGAAAAATGTATTGTTATATAGATGAATCATCGTCTTAAACACATACATATGTCTAACAATACTCACATAATCTTCAGCAGAAATCTTTTCATGTTTAAAAAACATAGTACTCATAACTTAATCTCCTTTACTTATTGTATACCAAGCTCTTGTTTAATATCTGACATCACCTTAAACACTTCATCCATTAAATCAGAGTTATGATAATATTTTGTATCACATAACTCTATATTAGAGCTGAAAGCACGTACACAACTTTTAGCATATCTAACCTCTTCTATAGACACTAATTTGTAGACACTCATATCAACATCATCATGACTATGATACAACTCCTCTAATTCACTAAAAGAAATCTGTTGCATAGCTTCATTGATAATATGATATGCATTACTATGACTACTTTCTTTACTATCCCTATATACAGTAGTTGCCTCTAACATATCACCAATCGTAATATACCCCTTATGTTCAGCTAACTTATAAAAAGCAGTATTATCTAGTAAATACAGCACATCATATAAATGTAAAATGGTTGTAGCAGGTGTAAATTTATATTTCATATTAGTATCCCTCACAATGATATACATAATACACTAAAGGCAACATATCAATCGAATCAATATTATAGAAATATTTATGTAATGATTTTGGCACTACCTCAGATTGGCTCTTATCTTCAGTATACACCACAATATCATCACCATCTTTAACTGCTAACACATATCCATTATCAATGAAATCTTGCACTAACTGTTTAGATACATTATCTGCTTTATGATTAACACATTTACTATGACCCATCACTTTATTAAACATCTCTTCGACAACAAACAAATCATGACTAATATCTTTTAATACTTCATAATACTCATCTCGTAGACCTACATTAGCCAATGCATCATTTAGATACCCATATAATCGATTCAATGCCACTAACATCTCATACAATGAATTTTCTGTAAACCCTTCATGAAAACAATCCATACACATATGATATATTGTACTACTAAGGTTAGGACAATTAATGCTAACTCTTCTATTCTTACCATTATGTAAAGAAATCATATACCCAAAACAATCTATTTGTTGTGATTCACAATCCAAGAATACCTTATCCACACCCCTATAAGAACATACTTCTTTGAACCCATTAACTAACAATCGTAACGAATCTACATAATCTTTAATGTTATTCTTAACATAATCTACAACCCTATTAGACTCTTTTATTTCTTTTATTTCTTTATATGTCTTAATACCACTATAATCTGACATATATTGTAAACAATAACTATGTGTATAGTCTGTTTCTTCTACAATATCACGTACATATACTTTACAATCAGTATTAACATCTAACATACTACCACAAGTTAGTGTATCATCAGACATACATGACAAACATTTAAACACCTCAACACTATTTAAAGGTATAATAGTAGTATTCCATAAAGTAGAATACATATTTAAAACACCATACACCTTATGTAATGCAGTCTCTACTTCGATACGACAATGTTTTTCTATATACTTAGACGGAATAAATTGACTAATATCTAACATATAATCATCGATAACTATACTCTTATCATAAAGAATTGCAGTATCTCTATACTTATCGATTAGATATAGTATTCTATCTAATCGATTCATAGTCCCATTAGTGATATACCCATTAAATGTGTTTAAAAAATGTACACAATAACTTTGATGAATGTGCCTACAGGAATTTTCAATAAAATTCTTATGTAAACTCCATTCTCTAATCATCTCATACTCTACTGAATCTAATGTATCCACAGTATTGAGAATTGACATACCTCCAACCCTAGATAGATATGCATGAGATAGCATATATCCAGCAAGTTTGCCTAATGTGATAGAATCACCCTCACCACGCAAATAATTAGCGACAACATAAAATGCATACAGTAAATCTTGTAAATCACCTACACATTTAACATCTTTAAGCATACCCTTAAAACTATCGTCTATTTCATAGTAATAACAATCTTTAGGACAACCCCTATCAAAACTGATGCCAATCGATGCATCCTCTACATATAAATATGATGTAATCTCACTAATTACTTCATATAACTTATACAACTCTTCTTTATTTTCCCTACAGATATAAGACATCATACATTTAATATTAGTAATTACATCCTCTACTGCTATAGACTTATTACCATTGAATGTAACAATATATAGAATATCCTCATATCGATTCAAATCAACATACGGACTATCACACAATGTAAATCTATTAGTGAAAGTCTTTCTAACATATGTTACTGTATCATCTTTATGTCCTTCTAGTAATCTCAACAACCTCTTGCAACGAATCAAAAGATTTACAATCCCTTTAATAGACTTTTCATGTACACAATTTATTAATGTAAAATCAACATTAATAAACTCATTATTCCCTCGTAAATAATCATAGACCACTCTACCATCATAAATAGCACTTCTAATGAACTCATATAATTTAGTAATGCCATATTTAACATCACCTACATAGAAGTTGCAAAACTTTTTTACTAAATGACAACTAATTCCCTTAACATCTGTAATCGACATCTTTTCATCATGTCCTAATAAGGTATAATACAATGTAATAGCATCAAGATAATCTTTAGCTTCTACTTTTTGACACCCTACTCCACCATATTTTGGTACTGTATACATACAAATCTCCTATCTAATTGAGAATAATTTACAATACATAAAAACTATGTATTTTTCATTAACTTTACTATATTTTACACCACATTACACAATATTACAAATATTTTTTATACTTCCTATAGTGAAAAGTTATCAAAATCATCAAAATCACCTAAAATTGAAAATTATCAAAATTCAGAAAATACCCTAAATATCAGCCTAAATGATAATAATTCACAAAAACAACATAAAGTGTGTAAAAACACCTTCTAAATGATAATAATTCACAATTAATATTTTTACACACTTTACAAAACACTACAAAAACATACAAAATATTACAAAATTTTTTGTATCTCCCTCTATGAAATTTTATAAAACACCCTTATTTTAACAAAACTGAAAATCTGCTTATTGAAAATGATTTACAACTAAACCTTATTTTTTAAAAATTCTTTCCATTTATCATCTGTAACAACATCTTTAAATATTGTAACACCACTATCATATAACACAGTATCTACTTTTACAGGCTCATACCCCATAATATCACACACTTCTTTATTATAATGATTATAATACACTCTATGAACGCACTCACCATGAACAATAGTCATAGAATGATAATAATATGGTTCATTATTATGATACACTAATGAACCATTAACAGGAATATTCAACACTTCAAGAATATTATATACACCATACTCAATCTTATCTCTAACACCTAACACATCAAATAAGAATGAAATATCAATATAAGTCTTTAAAGGTACTTTATGTGAATCTACATCTTGTTGCGTATATTTCTGTTTTACAGCTAACAAATAATCTTCATGGATATCTAATGTTTTATACCCCTTAGTATATAAGAAGATTAGCGTATCATATAAATATTTGAAATCTTGATTTTTTAAAATATTCTCTACTTTGATATTCGCATCATTAACATCTTCTTTACTATCAGTATCTACATACTGTTTAACATACTCAATATCTACATCATCAATATCACAATTTTTAGTAACCCACTCAATCACATCCATAATATTGATATAGCTACTATAAAAAATAGACTGTCTATTCCGCTTAATATACTTACCCATTACCTCATCTAAACAAGCTCTATATATCTTAGGTAATTTTTTATTTTCTGATATAAAATCCAATCTACAAGGATATCCATCATTACCGATAAAACGATAATATACACCACTACCCTTCACAAATACATTTCTTTGAATTTTATCATATCCCAAAGACATTACATATTGCAAAAGAGTTACACTCTTATTACCTACGTCTTGTACTAATTCTTTATACTTTTTTATTGGTATAAATGATAGATGATATTCTCCATCATATTGAATAGTATAATGTTTTAAAAAATGAATCCAACCCTTAATGCTATCTCCATCTACATAACTAAATACATCAGTTATCTCAGTTAAAACCTGATAGACGAAGTTTAAATACTGTACACTACTACTATAAGGTTCTTCATCAAAACTTTCCCTACACATAATATCCTGTAATATATCACCAACAGTAGTATAATCACCAATTTCTTCAAATCCATGACTCTTATGCAACATATGTCTAAGTGTAACAATTAAGTCACCACTATTAACTACACCATCTTCTTCAATAGCCATAGAGTCTAATATAAATATACCTTTAGTAAACACCTCAGTTACTGCAATATCAGTAAATGTGAAAGGTGTTTCAATCGCATAGGTTACATCTGACTTAATATGATTAGTATCTAATACCTCATATACACCTATACCACGAACTCGTTTATGATAGAAATCATCTAAATCCATCACACTTATATCCATATCATTAATTAACAATGTTTTTGCCATGATTCTTATCTCCTTTATTATAACCCTAATTATAACCCTAATTCTTTAGATACTACTTCCACATAATTAAAAGTATTATTGTATTTATGTTTATTTACATCATAGATACTCATAATCTTATCATAAATAGCTTTATGAAACCCACAATCAAATAATCTAAGATAATCTTTCTTCTCCTGTTGATATAATGCACAACCAATAGCACCACAACTTAACTCATCAAATATCCCACATAATATAAAATCACTATCCATATCTAATCCAGTATTCTTACTAAACTCACAACAGTCTTTCCATATTACTACAATATCTCTAATTAACTCATCACTAGGTACTTTTAGGTTCATCATATTAATTCTCCTTTATTAGTTTTTCTAACTCTTTCTCTAGTACATAGAACTCATCAGAAATATATGTTACGTTATCAACTTTATATGTATACTTCATTTTATTCTCTTCATACATCTTTAACAATACATCTAACATATACTTATTAAAGTTTACTTCCCTTTTTGTTTTATAATATTCTTTGGATTCTTTAATGTAAAGAGGTATATCTAATAAACCATCATTAACAGCAATCATTAGACAACAGTATATATCTTCAAATGTACAATCCTCACATTCATCATTACCCCATACACTTTGTAGGTATGAGATACATTCTTTAGTTATTACATACATTAAATCATAGCTAGGAATCATTTTAGTATCTCCTTTTAGATTAAAGAACACTATTACACCTTTATTATACTAAATATAACAAAAAAGAGATAATACAAATATTATTACATATCTGCACTATCTCATAAAAACTTTTTATATTATACTATTTCCACTCATACTCAACTTTAGGTACTCTATTAACTTCTCTAAAACTAAAAGCATATCTATCCCCAAAGTAATCTTCCCAGTATGCATATTCATAATACTTACCATCTACACACTTATAAATATATCTTCGATATGTATCAGTACCATCCTCTTCTAGTATTATATCAACTCTATCAAATAAAGAATCATCGACTTTGAATATCCAATAATCCTCTAACTCAACACTGTCAAGATTTAATAGTGTTTGTATAGTATCATTAACATCTTTAGTACTCATAGTATATTACTCCCCTAATAATACTCGTTTTAAATATTCAATATTATTAGTTATCCAATCCCATAATCCACATGAATCATCACTACCCTCACTAGGAGATTCTTTATTATCATTGTTACTGCTATCACTACTATAATGATTATTAAATAATGAATTATATAACCATGAACCAGTAATTGCACCACTCATACTATCAAAAAATGATGAACGTCCACTACTCTCACTAAAACTCTTCTCTACAGTAGAACTCTTACTCTCACTAGATTTAGGTGTAGTACCATTACTACTCTTATTAGATGTATTAGATGTATTAGATGTATTAGATGTATTAGATGTATTAGATGT
>ERZ773250.10-NODE-10-length-156449-cov-5.210769_pt1 | contig 156449 bp, 145 predicted proteins | sample MGYA00511258_ERZ773250 | MGnify/ENA primary metagenome ERZ773250 (study PRJEB29015, sample SAMEA2738164) | human oral metagenome | biome: human oral; feature: human-associated habitat; material: saliva | place: China | collected 2187 ... | reverse complement strand
TCTAGTTCAGAGCAGTCTAGTTCAGAGCAGTCTAGTTCAGAGCAGTCTAGTTCAGAGCAGTCTAGTTCAGAGCAGTCTAACCATAGTTCATATGATAAGTTAAAGGAGTTAGAAAAAACTATGGAGACAGTAGATGACTTTAGTAATAGCTTTGATAAAAAGACAGTTACAAAAACCAAGATAGCAATTACTCCTATTACTGATGAGGCTAGGAAGGCAGATTTAATAAACTTAATGAAATCTAGTTTGAATACAGTATATACTAGCATAAAGTATAAAAACTCTACTTCTTATGATGTAATATTAGGAACACCAGAAAAAGGAACAAGAAGAGTAAAGAATGGCTTTAATTATGAAACTGAAGAGTATGAAACTGGAAATACAAAGTTTAATCGTTACATGGGAGATATATCTTCCGAAATTACTAGAAATGATAAGGTGTATCATTCGTTATATATTATTGATAAGACAGCCTATGGGTATAATTCAGTAGATGTTAAGGATACATACTTGATTGATAGTGGTTCTAAAACAATATCTTACAGTAAAGCTTATGATAAAATAAAAGATTTTGAAGAAAAGATTCAATATAAGGCTTATACAGTAGCTAGAGATTTGGATACAGAAACAGTAAATTTTGCTACAGTAGATGTGCTTGGTAATGGGGAAGAATATGAAATGAATGAGGAAGATGCGGATGGAGTAAACTATTACACATATAAATCATTAATACCTCTGAAAAATGCGTTGGAAATAGCAAATGTTAATACAGATATGCTTAATCTGCCAGATATTAGTCAGTATAAAGCAGTTATTGTATTAAAATTTGATAGAAACAATACACAATTAAAGAAAGCAATCATTTATCTAAAGGATGTATTGGAAAAAGTGAGAAATGATAACAATTTAGGCAATAGTTTACAGGTAAATCAGTTTAAAACAGAGATTGTAATAGACTCATTAGATGATACAGAGTTAAAGCTACCTAGTGCTATAGAAAAGAAACTTCCAAATGATGTAAAGGCAAACTTAAATAAGGATACCATATCAGATTCTGAAAAGACAGATGAAGCTTTGGTTATGGACGGAGATTTTACGGTATATGGAGAATAATTAGGAAAGTAGGTTTATATGAAGGGTAAAATAATAGCCATAGAGGGAGGTGCTTGTGTAGGAAAAAGTACCCTGTCAGAAAGGTTAGTAAAACAGCTAGAGTTAGACGGGTATCCTGTAGTTCTTGTGAGCAGTGATGATGTTGAGCTTATCATGGATAAAATAAGGACTAGTGTAAATGCAAAGGAGCCGTTAGGTAGTTCAACAACACTTTTATTAAACCTTACAAGTTTATCTATATTATTGGAAGAGTCTGTAAATAAGCACTTACAAGACGGAAAAATAGTAATATTTGATAGCTACTTTGATAGGTTACGAGTTCATTTGGGTATAAATAGCAGTTTTGGCTTAAGACATTTTAATACAGTGTTTAGTAAGTTATTTCGCAAGTATAAACCAAGTCTAAGTATTTTACTGGATGTAGATATTGATACTGGAGAGAAGTTAGTAAACAGAGAGTACATACTATATTCAGAGCATACAAGAGAGATAAATAGATTATATAGAATGCTGTTTTCTAGTAGGATGAATAGTAGGCTATCAACAAGCAGAATAATAGATGCAAACAGAGATGTAGAGATAGTTTATGGGGACTTATACAGGGAAGTATCAGCATATTTAAAAAGACTTAGCACATTTTAAATAACGGCTTATAAGCCGTTATTTTTATTTTAGCTGTTATACAGATTAGGAGGATATGCTATGAATAAAAAAGTGTATTTATTGATTGTTTGTGCATTTTTGGTTTCTTGCAATGGAAACCAAAATAAAAATATAGAGTTTAATAGCGGTGTGGCAGAGTACAATGACGAATTAGGTTCTGATACAGTATTGTATCTAAGTGGTAACTATGATGTTAGTAGTTCTAATCTAGCTAAGTTTGAGTACACTGATTATAGAGGAGTAAAGTATACAGAATTATATCCAAAGTCAGGAAAATGGGATAAAAATAGGTTAAACGAAGAAGAATTAGAAATTAATGATAAGAACATAAGACTAAGTTTAGATTATGCTAAAGGACATGGTACACCTTATTTATATTATAGCTTAATAAACGGAAGTTTAGTGTTAGCCTTTACTCCTGTAAAAGATGCTGTATCTTACATAATTTATAAAAATGGATTTAGAATGGCAGAAACATCAGAATTAAGCTTTGCTGACTTTTCTTTAAACTCATTAAACGGTCTAGTTTATAATGGAAGTGAAATAGTATCGGAGCAAAATATTGGATTAGAGTTAGATACAGAGTTTACGGTTGTTCCAGTATTTTCTGATGGTTCTTTAGGAGAGCCTAGCAATAAGTTAAGTGTTTCAGATATAGCGAGAAGTTTACCAGTAAAATTAGACGATAAGCGGTTAACCACGGGAGGAAAAGTAAATAATCCAAAGGACTTACCGAGAGAGGTAAAAGTTCTTACAGTTGGGGGAAATCATAAAACATACAATATAGATTATAAATTAGACGAGACGACTAGATTTACTTCAAAGGTATATTACAGATACTATGTAAACAATACAAATTTAAAGGGTTTTGTAGAGATAGATTTGAATGATTCATTTAACATACCTAGTACAATAGAGAATGGAGAGGTAAATTTAGCATTTGAGTATAGAGATATTGTAAGCATAGTAGATAAGCCAGTAAGTAAGCATGAAAAAGTATTAAATCTAAATGCATACTTAAAAACAGCAAATAAAGACAGAATTTCAGACACATTAGCTGTTTATAAGGAATTAGATAATAAAATCAGAAATAAAGATACAAGTATACCTATTTCTGATTATGCTATAGGGAGAAGTGATTATATCGAAGTAGTTTATGCGTTAGCTGATAAGTATTATGCATTGATAGATAAACTAGAATTAAATTTTGATACAATGACTATAAATATGGCTTACGAAGATTCAGAAAAAATGATATTTAAAGATATTTCGGATATTTACAAGTATGTGCAGGAAAATCCTAATTTAGATGATAAATACATAGCAAGCTTAGTAGCAACAAGCTTAGATAATGTAAATGTTGTAAAAACAATCTACAACGGAAGAATAAAGTATATAAATACAGTATCTATTGGAGAAAACTCGTATAACATAGATTTTACAGCACAAGATAAGCGTGCGTTTATGTGTAGCGATAGTATGCTTGATGTGTTGGGGTATTACAAGGAAAAAAGTTCATTCTACGAGCCTTGCTTAGATGATAGTAAAGAGTATTATAAGGAGAGTGGATTGCTTGCAAATACACAGGAAGAGTACGCAGAAATACTTGAAAGAGAGCTTAGAAACGGAAACTATAATGTAAAAATCAAGTATTTAGGGGATACTATACCATCAAGTGATGTAATAACAATTATTAGCAATGTATTTGAAAACTTAAGCAAGAGGGATATGCTAAGTAGAGTAAAATTTGCTGATAATAATAAAATTTATACAGTTATGTTAGGAGAGTAGAAAATATGATTAATAGAAATGCTTTAAAACTAACAATAGGAGCAGGAATATCTGTATTTTGCTGTTTAAATGGGTTTGCAGAGGATAGGTTTAACAGCACTATTGACTTTTCAGAGAAATCAGAATATTTTAATAAAGCCACTCCTGTTGGTACAAATGAGTTTGGGGATGCCTTAGAAATCAAGGTTGAGATACGAGAGTTTCCAAGTGATGATTCAAAGGCTATAGCCACAGCCGTTACAGGGGATAGTATAGAAATCCTTAGAAAAGATGACGCTTGGTTAGAGGTAAATGTGAACGGCAATATAGGTTGGGTAAAGACTTCTGATGTGGTTAGTGGCATAGACATGGAGGCATTTATCTTAGAGCGTGGAGATATGTTTGATAGAACTGGCTATGTATTAGATGCAGATACACAGCTTATGAGTACAGAAAGTACAGAGCAAGTAGTGGCAATTTTAAAAGAGAATCAAAAAGTTAAGATTATAAGCGAAAGTGAGGACTATCTATATGTAAAAGCTTCTGGAAAGTACGGAAACATACTTAAAGATAAGGTAAAGGCTAATGATATTAATTTCGGAGAGCCAGATGAAATACAGAAAATTCCACCTATGATACCTTATGTTCCTAAGAATATTGACCCCAATACTACAAACGGGTATACTTCTGTTACAGAAACAGATTTGCGTAAGAAAATATGCGATTATGCTATTCAATGGGTAGGAAGACCTTATGTTTATGGTGGAACTTCATTAGAAACTGGAATAGACTGTAGTGCTTTCGTACAAAACATCTATAGACAGATAGGTATAGGCTTGCCTAGAGTAAGCGCAGACCAAGCAAATGTTGGTGTTGATATATCTGCAAAAGAGTTAAGAGCAGGAGACCTGTTATTTTACTATGATAGTGGGTTAGGAAGAATAGGTCATGTAACAATGTACATGGGAAATAATGTGGTAATACACGCTTCAAACCCTAGATTAGGTGTAATAGTATCTGGTGCATCCTATAGAGGTGCAGTTAGGATAAAGAGAATCTTAGAAGATTAGTTTAACATGGGGGTTAGTTATGAAAGACGGATTACATAAGGTTACAGGTACAGATGGAAGAAAGGTATTCTACAATGTATTAGATAATCGCTATAATAGTATGGCAGGGTACAACAGAGCAGGGCAGTATACAGCCCTGTATCCCTATATTCATGACGGAAAGCAATGGGTGTCTCAGGTTGGTTGCCCAGTTACTCCTGCAAAGAGTAAGAGGATTCACTATTTTTAGGGGTAAATTTTTTATTTTACCAAAAAATAAAAAATTTGTGTTTATGAAAATGGCTTAGATTTAAGAACCATGCATTATAGAGTGCAGATGCGTATACTAATAAAAATGGCTCTTATACATTTGTACTCAAGCAAGGATAAAAAATTTGGTATTTATAAAAGGCAAGTTCCTTTGTTATTGTTAGGCATACTGTTATTATTTTGGGATTAGGCTACAAGATGTAATTTTGCCATTTGCATGTGCCGTAGTGTTTATAGGCTATCTATCAGTATGGATAGAAGCAGTTTATTGGGTGCATTAGTTAGAAAAATTTTGCATAGATTATAGAAGCCTATTGGTAATATATGGCATATATTAAAAGTAAAATTTTTTTGGTTTTGGTAACAAAAATCGCTTGAAAACTTTTTTGGAAATTTTCAAAAATAATTTCAAAAAAGTGTTGACAAAATATTTTGCCTAGTATATACTTCTAATCGTAACAAGCAGTTACAAGAGGTTACAGTTCATATTTATTAAAGTATTTCAACAAAAGTGTTCTCTAGACCCTCTGCACTATAACTAGAGGTGTCCTCCTTATAATCTTTAGGGGTTTTAGTCATGTTACCCTTTAGATAAATTACTTCCATTTGATTTATGGTTTTACACATTAATTATAAACCAATCCTCGTTTTTTTTATTTTCCGTGGTTTAGTACTTTACACGCTAAACTAAAGTACAAATTACTTAGGTCTTTAGGGTTTTTGCAGTTTCCCTTTAGATATATGTTTTCTTAGTGTCATTCATATAAGAAAACCTCCTTTAGGTGATTTTCACGGTTTTGCACACTAACTAAAAGCGTTGGTAAATAATCATTAATTCTATGTGGTTTGTGGCTTTGCACAATAAATTAAAGCCACAATTACTTAGGTCTTTAGGGTTTTACTGCAATTTTACCATTTAGATATAAATTTTCTATTGAGTGCTCATGTTGTAGGGCTACCTCATGTGATTTTTCACGGTTTTGCACACTAACTAAAAGCATGGTTTCATAAATTTATTTCGTCATCATCATGTGGTTTATTGCTTTACACACAAAACTAAAGCAATTCCGTTGTTCTATTGCGTAGCAATATGCTTTAGATAAATTGTCTACATAGCGGTTTAGCAAATTAGCTAGAGCGTTTTGTGCATAGTGCTAGTGTCGGCTTGTAGTTTCCCTATAAGTTCTCATGGATTGATTTATTCAATGCGTGGTATGCTAGTTACATTGCATAGGTAGCGTTGGTTTGTGGGTTTTCACGATAGATAAATCCAGTTTGGCGGTTTTGCACACATATTCGTGTAATTCGTCGCCGTAATTAGTGCTTTTAATGGTTTCGCACATATAAACTAAAACCTATGTGGTTTGGTACTTTACACGCTAAACTAAAGTGCCAATTACTTAGGTCTTTAGGGTTTTCTATCATTTTACCCTTTAGATATATTTCCTTATTATTAGTGTTTGTGCCTACACTTTAAAGAAGGCACAAACACGCTTATACTGTGCAGAAATGTACTTTAGATAAAGGTAGTGGCATTAGTTCTGGTTCTTTTTGGCTTTTGCCACTATCCCTCACTACGGCAAGTGGTTTAGTGATTTACACTCGGAAAAAAGTACAATAAGTAACAGTTTAAAGCAGAGAAAAAGCGTTGTGTAGGAGGGATAGTGTTTATGGCTATACACTCTAAAGAAATAGCTAGGTAGGTGGAGCAGGTATTGGGTATACGCTCTTGTGGTTCGCTTTACACATTAAAACAAAGCAATCTATGTTTTAAAGGCATTGTGGTATAAACCACGAGGGGTTTACAGTCGGTGTATTAGGTATGTTCAATTCATACATCCCCTTTTGACAGACGCTCACTGTCAAACACCTTTTAATGGTTTGGTACTTTATCCATAAAAGTACCAGTTATAGAGGTTTAGCTCAGTTGGTTAGAGTACTCGGCTCATAACCGAGCAGTCTTGGGTTCGAGTCCCAAAACCTCTACTCGGCAAGTATATTTAGTATATTGCCACTTCTTTTGTGAATTTTCTGTTCTTGTATGAAAAACACCACCAACAATAGGTGGTGTTTTTCATTAAAAGCGTTTTATAGTACTCGTGACCTTTAGTGTTATATAGGCATAGGAAAGTATTGTTTATGGAGGGTTATAACTATGTTGTACATGATTTCAGCTATTGTAGATACCAATGGAAATGATTTAGGGTATAGAATCCTAGATACATCTTTAATTGGTAAGGGTAATTGTACTATGGACTTATCTTATACTGCTGTACTTAATAGATTACGCACAGGCGGTGTAATTGCGAACTTAGCAGTAAAGGGTGATAAGGTAGTAGGAACAAACGGAGTTATTGACAGATACAGTAAGGTTACACAGGATAATACTTGTGTTAGTGTGCCGAGGCTTGTTGTTCTTTCTCGTACAGATGATGGATTTATTGTTTCAGATGCATTTGGTAAGATTTCTTCTTTAACCAATGAAAACATCTTGGAAGTAAATAAGAAGTCTCCTGTAGCGAATGGAAAGATAGTGCATAAGGACGGAAAAGAGTTTATCAGTAGTATTGTTGGTGAGTACCCTTATATTGAGAGAAAGAAGGGAACAGAAGTAAAAATCAACAAGATTTTAATTCTAAGTAATGAAGATACTATTGCTCAGCTTGTTCAGAAGTTTGAGGAGCATACAAAGAATAAGGACATTAGAATTATCGGTAAGCTAGATTTCGAGCATAGTAGTAAGCTACTTGGAACTTTGTTCGCAAATCACGGGTTACGGGATTTTACAGACAATAAGGACGAAAAGGCTTTGATTACTGGTATTAACTATCTAAAGGATGTTGCAATTCCAGACTTAGCCAAAATTTGTGATAAGATGGCAATTATGGATTATGCAAAGGGGGTTAAGGAAGTTACTAGAGGGGTTCGTTCTGCAGACGATGCTTCCGATTTACTGGTAGACCTGCTAGATAGAATTGATAGTGAATCCGTTGTCCTTAAATAAGTTTATTAGCCTAGATATAGTATATTAATTATATCTAGGCTAATATTTTAGGTGAATATGAATCTGTATATAAGAATAGACGAAAAAGCATCCCAGTCATTTAAGTCAATTTGTGCCAGTAAGCATATAAACATGAGTGGGTATATTGCAAAGAGGATAGAAGAGTCAGTAAGAACTGGGTTTATTCCTGTAGATATAGAAAAGTCCTATAAAAAGTTAAATACTACTATTTCTGTCAGTATTAAAAAGGAAAAGTATGAGTATTTCAAAAATTTGTGTGATTTATATGGGCATACTTACTCATCTGTGCTTCGGCAATTTATCTATAAGTTTATAAAAACTAACAAATCCGTTGTATCTAATAGTAGAAACGAGAGTAAAAATTCACGGTTAGTTCTGGATAGCTCGTTGGTTAAGCCCCTAAGTGAGAAGTTAGAGCAGGATGGCTTAACCATAAACGATATTATTAGGGAATATTTGGTGGATAATGTATTAGAGTAAGAGAACATATAGTAATGGAGTTTAGTAATGGATAGTATTGAGGCTATTAAGGAAAAGTACGCACATCTGTTTATGCATGTAGAAACTAATATAGATTTGAATAGAGTTATTCTTAGTGACGAAAACAGGCAAAAAGTAAGTGAATTTCTAAAAGAGAATAGTAGTAGAGAAAGACTTATGCAGTACGGGCTAAAACCTATAAATAGGCTATTATTTTATGGAGATAGTGGTACTGGAAAAACTTTCTTAACCAAGGCATTAAGCAATCACATGGGCTATACAATGCTATATGTAGATATAGCAAAGAGTTTATCTGAGGATTCTGTAGCCCAAAACATAAGTGATATATTCTTATGTGCTAATAGTATAAAGAACTGCATACTATTCTTTGACGAGTGTGATAGTATTGCATGGAGTAGAGATTCAAAAACAGCAGAGGGAGGAACTGTCAGAAGAGCAACAAACTCTTTATTTCAGCAGTTAGACCAGATGGATTCTAGTAATATCTTTGTATCTGCTACGAATATGATTAAGCGATTAGACCCTGCATTTGAAAGACGATTTGATTTAAAGTTTGAGTTTAGAAGAGCTAAGTGTGGTCTAGTAGAGCTTATAGACAAGTTTTTATATGATTCGTTTATTTTGGTTAATGATGTGGAGCAAAGTAAGATAGACCTATTTGATAGAAGAATAAGCCTAGATTACTACACATTACAAATCATAACAGAAAGAAACATGAAGAAAGCTATTTTAAACAATAATGATGTGATGGATAACAAGGTGTGTGTTATGCTTTCTGATGTATTTAATGACTTAGCTATACATACGCAAATGAGTTTGCGAGTAAATTCAACAGTTAAGTCAAATACTATTTAATGGAGACAGACTACGAGAAAAAAATTGGTGCACTTATTAACATCTGTTTGTTTAGATTTAACCCAGCTATTGTTTCATTTGCAGATGAAAATATGAAATGAAATACTAGATGTGCTATAATAATAGCAGATACTAGACACATGATTTTAATGCTTGCAATGTTTATGAGTTCTGAAATCTTATTTGGTATAACTATTTTTGCAAATCGGAAGCGTGATGATAAGTTAGGATAACTTTAAAAATAAAAGTGAGGTTATCTATGGAGAAAGATTTTCGGAAAGTACATACTAATATTTTAAATCAAATAAAGTCAAATGTTATGCTTGGAAATTCCTTTGTATCGTTTACACTATCTGATTTAGCAGAAGAGTATGTACGCTACGGTTATAAAAGTGTTACTGCAAGCTTTTTAGCTAACAATTATATTTATATGCTTATAGAAAATGGCTTAACCATACTAAAAGCTATAGATTTAAGTACAGGTGCAGAGTTATATATTGTTACTGGTTATACTTATAATCTAAGTAAGTCTAGTAAATTAGCAAAAGAGTTAAACAGGCTATATGAAGAAAACATACATTTTCACTTAGGTGACCATGCCGAAAATCTTTCTGCTATTAGAAACATAGTGTATCGGAATATACTAAAAGACTTATCAGAAAATGGAAGTGTAGAGATTAGTTTAGATTATATTCAAAGAGCCATAAAGGATAGAGAATTAAATATGTATTATATGTGCCTAGACCTTGGTGTTAAGCTAGATAATATAGTAAGCTTTATCATGAAAGTTTTCGGTACAGAGCAAACCTGCCTAGTAGGTGATAGTTTTGTAGCTTACCTAGATGATAGTGATAATTTAAGTTTATCGGCAGTAGAGAAAGACAATTTATTACTGGTCAGGAGTTCAAAATAGTTTATATTATTTTAGATTTTGAATGCCTGTTGATAATACATGGTATAAATAGAAATTATAAAATCGCTTGGGGGGTTACAGCTATGTATACAGCCGATTTGGTAGAGGAGTATAAGATTACATTTGAAAACGCAAAAGAACAGCTTGTAGATAGTGTAGGCATAGAACAGTTTAATAGATATTACAGCACTATAAAAGAAAAAGTGTACGAATTGATAAAGTACTCTATAAATCGTGGTAAAGTGTCAATGACAATTGATATCTCTGAATTACTGGATATAATTAAGGCATTAACTAAACTTATAAATACACAGGCAGATATGCTTATAGAGTGCCTGTTATCGGACTTAATGCTAGAAGATATATCTATTATACTAAACAAAGAGTTAGGTACAGTAGAGATATGTGGGTGGTGTGCAGTAGCAAATCAAGAAAACAAGCGTTTAATAGGGTTAAACAAATTATTCTTTGAATCTATACGGGAACACAAAAGGTATGAGAACGCTGTAGTCTATACGGCTAGTGCAGTTATTAGTAATATCTATTCAGATATTCATGATAATATGTGTTCATCAGAGCTTATTGTAGATAGAGACTATATAGCAGGAGCTTTATTAAGATATGTGGGGGATGTTTCCTACTATCCATTAAGGGATTTTGAGGAATTATACAAGTATATTATGAATATACTTCTTATAGATGGATATACCTCAAAACTCATTGATATAAGACCATCATTTATGGATAAAGGGTTTGAATATACAAAGGCTATATTGGTATATACAAAAGATAGGAGACAGTATGATTAGTTTAACAGCGTTATCTATAGCCACATTTCTTAGCGGTAAAATAAAGTTTATCCAGTACAACAAGTATACAAGCCTGCAGGAGTACTTTATCTCAGAAAACAGGAGAGAGTTAAATAACATAAAGAACAATAAAAGAGATGGGGATATTGTACCAAGTACTTGGAATATAGGGGATAATGGAAAGTGGGTAGCCTATGATAGCTCTGGAAATGTGGTTAAAGGTCTAATCTATGATAGGTCACGGGATAGATACTTCTTACTAGACTTTGATACAGGGGATATGCTGTATGAAAATGGGCTATATGAGATAAAAGGTAAGTTAGTGCATTTAAGCTTTTCAAATGTTCGTACAGGCATTTATGGTAGTGTGGATAGTGGTTTAAAGAGTGTAAAGTCAATTATGCTCAGTAAACAATAAATACTTTTAAGAGAGGAGAAATAAACATGAAGCTTAGTGTTGATTTGCCAGACCAGATTTATAATGGTTTGGAGAAAATTGCAGAGGAAGTTGGTTTAGACATTGAAACCTACGCTGAAAACGAGCTTAGTTCTATCTTCTATAGAGAAGAAGGTCTTTTGTCGGATGATGAAGATGACGAGAGTGAAGATAGTGACGAAGATGACGGTGTAATTTTCGATTCACTGTAAGTGAGTTTAAGGGGAGTGCTTTAGCGTTCCCCTTTTTTATTTTCTGTCTATTAAGTTGCTATCTATGGGGATAAATAAATTCGTAAGAAATAAATAGAGAAAGGACTTGATTTATTTTTTGCTATTTGATAATATTGCTCTAGTGTAAAGGAAAACCTTTAAAAATTCTTTTAAAGGTTAGAGAAAGAGGGGAAGTACAAGCGGTGATAAACGATGGATAGTTTATCAGACGACACAACTCTGCACAATATAAGTTTAGTGGCAACAGCCATTAAATATAAATAATCTCATAAAACAAAGAACTCCTAATTAAAATCAAGGCTCAAGAATAATTAAAAAGAAAGCAAAACTATTAAATAAAGGAAGAGAAAGTAAAGATTAAAACAAGGTCAAGAATAATACAAAACATAGTAAAACAAGAAGATAGTGTAAATAATTAAAGAAAAGTTTAACTGATTTCCCTAATCAAGAATAAAAATGGCTAGAGCATGGAGCATATCCATGCTCTAGTTTTTTGTAGGGCTATAAACTTAAAATTTAATAGAATATACATAGTAGACTAGAAAGTGAGTTGACTTTTGGTGATAAATGATATCTTTTAGAGTAGTAGCTTAAAGTGTTTTAGTATTTACAGGAGATATTACTAATTACTGGAGGAGAAGGAAGATGGAATCACTGCACTTTTTAGCTTACTTAATTATTTTTAACTTATTGCTCTGTTTTCAGAGTGTGGCAGATACCAGATGGGAGTATACAAATGCATGGAAATACTTAATAGATGGAGTTTATGCGAAGAATCAATGGGTAGACTACAATAACAATTCATATTATTTCGATAGTAACGGAAATATGGCTACTGAAACATATATAGACGGATTTTATGTGGATAGAACTGGGAAATATATAAGTGGTTTTAATACAGATGATATACTTACGGCAGTAGTGGACTGTATGTCAAGTGGTTATAGTAAATATTTTGTTTGTGGCAAGGCTAGTGAGTCAGTAGATGAAATACATAGGGACTTAGGTAAGATAATAGAAGTTCTACTATATGTTCATGATATACCAGTTAAAGAGTATAGAGTGCACTATATGCAAGTGGGCGATTTAATGGAGTGTATGCTAGAGCGTGTAAGTCTAAGAGATAATGCTTGGAGCAAGAATAGGTATATAAGTTTTATGCAAGAAACAAGTAAACTAGCAGGTAAACTCACTACAATAGATGATGTTATAAACTATGTTTGTGATAGAAATAGGTATTCAGATAGTTATACAGAGTATACAACGGATAATTCAGCCTATAACTGTTTATTTGGAAATGGAAAAACACAATGTTATGGATATGCAGTTGCTTTTAGTTGGTTACTTAGAGCAAAAGGAATAAAGAGTCGTGTAGTATTCGGACACATGGATAGCGATGTAGATTATACAGGTATGTATGAAAACCATGCTTGGAACAAAGTACTTATAAATGGAAAGTGGTATGCTTTCGATTTAACAAATTATGACGCAAACAATAGAGATAGTAGATACTTAATGATGAATGGTGCAACATTGTCAGACTATACAGCTACAAAACAGATGGAATATTAAAACATAGGTTAGTTATGAGTGTATTCGGCTTATGTGTCGGATACACTCATAACTAATTTACTTTTAAGAAATATAAAAATATAGCACTACTAATTTATCACGAGACAGATAATTCAAAATACATTTATTAAATTTAAAAACCATTCACAATAGATTAAAGATACGAACATGATAGATGGCAAGACCGTTACTCGCATATTTTTCCAAGAAATTTTATATTTAATTATTTTTAACTAAGTGCTGACTCATCTAAGGGGAAAGAAAAAATAAATTGTAGAGGCATGAACTATTTATTGATTTTAAAAGCTTGTTGCTAATATAGGGTATAATTTAAAAACTAAGAGGTGGATAAAATGGTAGCAATAAAAAGTATTAAGAGTATAGAAGAAGCAAAGGATTTATCGTTAAATACTCTTGCAGATAAGAATAAGTACAGAGCATTTGCTTTCATAGATGGAGATACATTCTGTATAGAAGTAACAAAGTCCTTAGACATTAGGATATATTGTAATGGTGTGCAATTAGACACATGTTCCAGTCAGTATACAGCTTTAATGAAATCAAATAATATCTCTAGTGCAGTATATAGCATGATTAAAGCAGTCAAATCAAGCAATTATGACTCAGTATGTTTACTAGGGATACTTAATAAGGCACAGTATAAAGCATATATGGCTATTTACAAAATAGGGGATAAGTATTATAATTATAGCATAGACAGCTTAAACTATTTCTTTGAATCAAGTGTATTAATGAATTGTGTGGAAATATCTAATAATACCTGTATAATTGCACACGGTAAGAGATTTACAGGAAAACAGCGTTATAGTGGGGTTTTATTTGTTCCAGTACTAAGCTTAGAGCTAGAACTTGATAATAAAAAGAAACTAGACACAGGAGTTTATTCATATCTGTATAAATAAGGAGTTAAAATGGGTGGTGTAGCAAAGTCAGATATTGATTTAGTTAAGAAAAGTGTTAAAATATCAGAATATATTGAGAAGTATGTTGTAAAGGAGATTCCTTGGTATTTTAATGATTATACAGTCGATTTAGACTTAAAGCCCTATATTAAATGCCCTATTCATGGTGAAGATACACCATCATTAAAGTATTATGAAGATACCAATACATTTTATTGCTTTGGTTGTGGGGCAGGAGGGGATGTTATAAACTTCCATAGGCTATTTGTAAAATCCCTAACTAATGAAGAAATATCCGTGTCGGATGCTGTATACTTTTTAAAGAATAGGTTCTTAGTTGAAAAACAGAAAGAAGTAGCTAAGATTTTACCAAAGTCAGATATAGACAATCAAGCCAAGGATGTGTTGCGTTTATCTAGGCTATGCACAGAAATAGAAGAAACATTAAAAGTGGATAAAAGTCTTTCGAATGATAAGAAAAGAGTAATTTATGATTGTATAGATACAGTACTATCACTAATAGAGCTTAGAAAGGTAAAAGCTTTAGATTGTATAGACTATGTGAAAAGCGTTTATGGTGCAGTAATATCTACTTGACCATTTATGGAGATGAAATTAAACTGTGTGCCTTAACTGTTTATATAATGAAGAGTTGTTTAGAGCAAAAAAGGAGGAAAAATGATTCAGATATCAAAGGCTATTTTAAATGAAAACCTAACACTAGTAGGTGTAGAGGTTAAAGACGAAAACACCTCAAAGTTAGTAGGCATTGATACTTTAGTAAAGGCAGGGTTTAAGAACGAGCAAGTAGACTGCACTAGCGGAAAACTTGTAAGAGTAAACGGCTTTAAGTTTAACCAGTTACCATTAGCTATTATTGAGAGTGGAAAGTTAAGAGATTTAAGCGAGAAAGAGTCTACAATCAAGCTTTATTCCCAGTTAGTTAAGGGAAATGATGTGCTTGGCTATGTAGTGCGAGTTTTAGGCAAGGAAATGAAGCTAAAAACTACAGATGTAGCTATTTTAAGTGAATTGTTTAAGCCACATGACTACAAGGTAGTGTCAAGATACACAGTAGAGCAAAAACTGGATAAGTCTGGTAGGGTAGTGCCTGTACAGGTAAGAAAGCCATTCGTTGTTGGTGTGCATGGTTTAAAGTTAGCAAATCTTCCTGTAGTAAATGTTGGTAAGAAGAAAAAAGAGGGAGAGGCTCCTTCAGTAGAGTTTGATACCTTAAAGCTAGCAGATTATAAGTCAGGTGATTTAAGCGTTCTGTTTAACCGTAGTGATGTATTCTTGGTATTAGCTAATGACACCGATAAAGAGCTTATCGGAAGTACAAAATTACATGGTTCTGAGCTTGGAACTAGTATAAGTATTAATTTTAAAAAGCCAATAGCTGTAAATATTAAAGGAAAGAGATTTGATACATTTGTTTATAGAAAGAGAAAGCTAAACGATAAGAATAAAGTGGCATTAGGAAAGGCTGTATTACTGGCAGAGCCTAGCCTATGCAGTGTAGCATTTAAAGGTGTAGACCTTGGAAAGTATGCAAAGCCAATAAGTCAAAAGCTAATAGACGAGGTTAAGCGTTTACATGGAGTGGATACAACTAATAAATACTTGGAATTAAGTGTAGACTTTAGTGGCTTATCTGTAACAGATTTAAACCTGTTAAATATTCCGAAAGGAAATACAGACTTAGTAGATGTAATGCTTAATGCACATTCTACGCTTACCTCTGATAAAGTTAGTCAAAAGTGCTTATCCTACTTAGCACCCTTAAATAAAATCGACTTAGGTTCTGATATGAGCGATAGATTTAAATGTTTATCGGAGGAAGAGTTACAATTACTGTCTAGTGTAGGAATCAACTTGTCTGATGGTTCTTTAAAAGAGCAAGTATCTTACGATTCCACTGTAGATAATGAGGCTATTCAGATTAAGCTTGTTACCTCTGGATTAGATGCAACAAGATTAGGAAAAGCACCAGAATTGCTTGCTAAGTACAAAGGTATCATGAATCAAGAGATTGCAGGATTTAGTGAAAATGGAATCGAGTCAAGTATGGAAAGTAAGGTAGTAGGCATGAATATTGCCTTAAAGAGTTCAATCGAGCAGAGTAAGCTTACAGAAACATTATGTAAGATTTATAACTTAGCTAATAGCGATTTTAATGGCTTTACTTGCAATAACTTAGAGAACTGGAAAGAAGAAAAGACAAAGGCTAAGGGTGATGTGCATAAGTATAGCGACAATCAAGGAAATTCAATACTGTTTAAAAACATTGATTTTAAGAAGTAATATGTCGTAGTTTAGGGGTGTGGGTATGCTTTATAAGTTTGGTGGAATTTATAGTAATGATATGTATAATACCTGTAATGTGATGATTATAGGTGGAGAGTATCAGTTATTTAATAATTTAGTTAGTGACAAACTAAAAAGCATAGCCACACCTAAGTTTGAAGGAAGTGTAGATTTAGACCTAGTAAGTGAGTTTACAGTAAGTATAAGTGATACCGTGTCAAATGTAGTAAGCTTTGACGAGTTTATGAAGGTGAAATCTAGCTATCCAATGGTAGGAAGATGGTTTTGCAGTATAAACTATAGTTTTCTTACTGAAAAGCAGAGAAGCGTATTAAAAGAGTACATCAAACAAAATACAGATACAGGAATATTAGTAGTTTATTGTGATAATTATAAGTTTTACAGAGAATTTACAAAGAATAGAGCCTTGCAAGCAAGTAAAACGGCTCATTTTATACAGTTAAGTTATCCAAATAGACAAGTATTAAAAACAATAGTTGTTGATTTACTTGCCTTATACAGCGGAAATAAAAATATAAAAGTTTCGGATAAAGCAGTAGAGTTGTTTATTATGAGATTAGGCTCTGATTATAATAGCTACAGTAGCATATTACAGACAATAGCTGTTGATTACAGAGATAAATATATCGGATACGACGATATATTACAGTATATCCAAAATATAGATAACTATAACATAGACGAGTTTATAGAAAGATTAGTAAAAACAAGGATAAATGATAAGTTTGTAAAGACTAGAAAGGTTTATAAGGCTTACTATTCCATAGTAGATGATATAGGGGCAGAAAGTTTTTTAAGGAAGTTAGAGTATAAGATAAAAGCATTAGTAGAAATGCGAGTATATATAAATAACGGAAAAGTACCTGTACTAGTTAAGTATGGTGTGAAGGAAGTGCAGGATAGTTTACCAGATAACTCTCAATTAAAGAAACTAAGCACATTTAGTTTTAAAAGACTAGCGAGATTAGCTAGTGAAACATCTTTAAGGGATTGGAGTTACATACTTATGCTGATTAAATCATCTAAGTATGGTAAGTTTAAGACAGAAGAGCAATGCGAGAATATTATCCATTCCATTATACATAGATACGCATTTAGTAGTGAAAGATTAAATAATGATATGGATATTACAGATACAGTAAGTAGTAGTTTATATGCGTTAAATAGAGTACAATATACAGACAGTACAAGAAAAAGTGCAGAATTTGATTGGGATTCTTATTCAAGAAGTGGGATTAAAAAGAAAACTGCTGTAATAAGTGGGCTTAAAAAGAAAACTGCTGTAAGATGTGTAAAAAAGAAGAAATACTTATCATCAGATATAAAAAGTAGTATGCTAATAAGCTCATTAAAGAGGTTACAAGATGAATAGTTTGTTAATAACAGGAAAACATAGCATAGAAGTTAGAAACGGAAAGTTTTTCTTTAATGATACTGAGTATAAGTGTAGCGATATTTATTTACTTCGACTTCGACTTATAGATTTTTCCGATTCTGCCGACTATATCATGACGCTAAGCCAACAATTTCGGAACGCTTTGATAGTTGCGGAAATAGTTTTAAATAATAAGTGTGTTGAAAATATAGAGTTTATTAGCAATAACTTTAAATCAGTAGCAATTTTACTTAGAGTAAATCTTGTAGTTGAAGATAACAATGATTCTTGGCTAAGTATAGATGATATTAGACTACTAGAGGAAATCAAAGCAAAGAACTATACTAATAGGTTGGATAGGGTAGTGATAGTAGATAAAAATTCTGCTTTATACCCAGTTCTGGGGGAAAGATTGAAGGATACTGTAATAAGTGCTTTAGGTTTATCCCACTCATCTCTAGGTTTTTGCGTATCTCCCTTGTCTGTAGAAAAGGAAAATGGCTGTTTATCCGATAAAATAGCCACAAATTTGTACGCAAAATATAGGCAGGAATCAGATTTTTCCTTTCAAACCTGTAGCAAGGGTGTAGGAAATTGCAGTTGTGTGCCATACGGTTTAATTGATAGAAGTATAAGCTTTAAGCGTGTTAGTGTGCAATCTTCTACGGATAAAGTACAGAAGTCTAAAAGAAAAGCAATACCGATTATAGCAAATTGGTAGGGTATAAATAATATATCAAAATTTTAAAGTGTGTTGGGATTTCATTCCTCACACGCTTTTTTAGTTTTCCCAAAAATGGATTTTGTATTTTTTAAAAAGTCAATATGAAATTGCGAAAATGTTTTCATAGCAGATTTTTCAAAATTTTGTTGACTTGGGATAGATTTCTTGCTACACTATGGCTAGTGAGTTTGTGAAGCTTTTGTGAATGGCTATAAATTTCATACAAAAGCAGAAGTGTGTTGATAAATGTGTTTATAGGAGTTCAATATGGAAGGCTTAGTAGTTAGAAAAAGTGGTTTAAGTAGTGAAGTTATACATGAATTTGAAGAAAATACTGCAGGAAGTGAGTATTGTATAGCTAACTGGGATAGACTTGTTAGAAAAGCTCATAAGTATGGTGCTGATGAAGATAAGGCTGAGGATTGTGTGCAAGATATGCTCGTAAACCTATTGCTTGCTGAAAGAGCAGGGGAGGGTTATGACGAGTACAAAGTTAGATGTAGTAAGTTTGAATACATTCCAGTTAGTAACTGGATATGTGGTAGATTAAAGAAGTATGCTAAAAACCCAAGATATCATAAAGGAAATATAAAAGCTAAAAAGATTAAAAAAGATGGTAAAGAAGAGTATCAAATTCTCATGAATGAGGTTTGTGCATCTTATGATGAACTTATGAGCGAGAGTATGTTATCAGAAGAGCAGTTTGAGTATAAAAACGCTATTTCTACGGGTTCTGAAATTGATGATTTACTTGAAAGAGAGTCATTAGATACAGCAATTAGCGAGTTAGCCAAGTATCCAATGTTTCTAAATGTGCTTAGTAGCCTAGACTTCTTCTCTGACTTATACTCCTATGAGTTAAATAAGGATAAGGATAGACCTAGTAGAGGAAAAAAGGCTAAAGTTAGTGGTTTACGAGAGTTATTCGATACATTCAATTTACCTGTTGACTGCATGGAAAGCTTTGAATCAGTGTTAAAAGTATATGCAAACTATCCATCTTTGGTTATGGATACGGTGAGTATGTACAGCTAGGGGGTAACTATGGAGGGTATAGGAAAGAGTATGTTTAACAGTGAAGTACTCGTAGAAGAAGCGGAGTCAGAGACAAAAATGTCTGTGTCTTACTTTCTTACACATACTTCCAGAGTACTCGGATTTATAAGAAAGAGATTATCATTCTTAGGCTGTCCTTTAGCTGATGCAGATGATGTTTTCTCTGATACCTATGCTTTTCTGGCTCAAAGTAGGGATTATGGTGAGGCTGATACAGATTTTAGCCATACCTTAGAAAGTTATGTATTACAGGCTTCTGGTCTTTGCATAAGAAGATATATGGCAAAGTATACAGCAGAGCAAGAAATTATGTCAGATTCCGTAGTAGAGGATAATAACGGCGAATTAGTAGATAGATATACTATTACAGAGGACTTATCTGCTACCATGTCAGTAGATACGGCATTAGATGATTTAGAGTCTGCCCTTAAGGGCATAGAGTATAAAAGAGGTATCTATGGTGTGGATGTGTATACAATGCTGTTTATTTGTCTAATTAAGTCATTAGCAGAAGATACAGTAAGTTTAGAGGATATATGTAATTCTCTTGGTGTAGAAGTGAATATTTTAAAGGCTTCTTTTAAGAGGGCAAAAGAAGATGAAGACTTTTTAGACTGCTTAAGTGGTGTTGCCAAGGAGGGAAGTGATGGAAGTATAAATTACTTAGGGCATTACATATATTTTTTGGACAACAAGTTAGAGCGATTAGATTTAAGACTTGCGAGTTAGCAAGTCTTATTTTTCGTAAAAATTTTATTTTTGAAAAAGTATTTTTATGCTTTTACGATGTGATGATAATATATGGCATAAACAATAATTTAAATTTGGAGGCGTGTATGTTAGGATTTTTTGACTTATATAGTACATTAGATAAGAATACTTGTATTGTTGCTTTTAAAAAGAAGGATAGAAGTACGAGGGTTATGCTATGCACAAAAAGCTTGCCAACTATCTCGGCTTTTTGCAAGATTTCACAAACAGATGCAATGACCTGTATAAATCGGACTAAAAGATTGGAAAATAGTGATACTGGTTACTTGTCCGTATTTGATTTAGAGAAGAAAGACGGAAGAACATTAAATACAAATAATATACTATTTTGTTTAGATTTAGGAAATTTAGTGACAGAGGAGCAATTTAGCAATGCTCTTGATAACTTATCTAAGTGTAAAGAGGAGTATAAGGATAAAAGTATTCTTTAATGGAGGTATTGCGATAGATGATTGCGTTTAACAGCCAGTACAGGGCAGATTTATCTTGGTATGTGAGAAGTAGAAAAGTAAATGTTACTCTTACAGATACTATTGTGGAAGAGCTTAAAGATTACTTACTGGGTATTGACTTACGGTGTCTAGGGAAATCCCATGGTGAGTCAGTAAACAGGGATATTGATTTTTTGGAGTCTGTAGACTTAGGGAAAAAGAAGGAAAAGAAGATAGCTGTGTCTCCTAAGATTGTAGATGATAGTCTAGTGCTAAGCCCCTTATCCTATTTTTCCCTGCAGGGTTTAGGGGGGTATAAGTTTATCAAATTTGATATTCGAGATATACTGGAGGCATTAGCGTTTAAGCATTTACATTATGAGTTTAACTGTGATATACCAAGTATTGAAAAAGCCCTTAAAGACACACATCCTATGGCTAGAAACGATTCCAGTATTCTTACAGACTTAGTGGGGCAGTACATAGATAATTTATCTATGCTTAAGGACTTTGAGATAGGGGATAAGAGTTACTTAGGTTATGCTGATAGTACTATGTACGATTTCTTTGGAAATAAGTTTACTCTGCATGAGTTAAACTATAATGCAGTGCTTATGAGTACCTTTAAGATAGCTACACTTGTGTCTATTGTGGATTTATCAGATTTCCTATCAGAGTACGGTATAAACTATTTGCCAGTAGGTGATATAGGTACAGAAGTTTATTTTTTGGTAGATAAATATCCAAGCCTAGAATGCCAATTTAATTTGATAGTAGAAATGTTCGATAGACGCTTTAGATTCAAGAAAAACTATAGTATTGTATAAAAGGAGTGTAATATAATGGGAGCTAGACCTCTGTACTGTCACTTTGGCTTTAGAAAGCCAGAAGGTAAAGATTATTGTTTGTTTTCATGTGCTTGTTATTTAGATAAAGCGGGTAAGAAGCTAGTATCAATGAATGTAGAGATGCATAAGCTTTGGTTAGATAACCAACATATTACTGCTGTTCAGTCTTATTGGTTTGCTTTAAAGTGTTTATATGATTGGCAAGAAAAGATTGAAAACGCAGGATTTACCAATGTTTTACTGGTATGTAATAACAGAAACTTAGTAAATACAATAACCATTAAGAAAAAGTCAACTTTATCTAGTGTATACTTAAAAGAGGTATATAAGCACTATATTAGTGGGGATAAAGTATTTAATATTCCTATTGGTATTTGCGAGGCTAGAAAGGCTGAAAAATCTAGGAAATACTGCCAAGATAAGTATGTTACAAACAAAGATACTTATAAGGTAGATAGTAGTGACGAGATTATGACAAAGCTTAGTTTATCAGAGGATATGGATTTACTTAGCATTGATGATATTATTGAATCGGATACCACAGGAAAGTCTGGTGCAGTTTCTATTGACTGGTCTGTGTAGCTTAGTCTTGAGGTGTATTGTATGGTATGTACTGGTTATTATAAGGATACTGGAGGTCAATATAGTTTAATAGTTGATTATAAAGATACTAAGAATGTAGTAGTTTATGTGGGTAGTGATAACACAATAGTATCTGCGTTTAAGATAGAAAATGGTGATAAGTATGCATATAGCTCTAAGATAGCTGAAACTGTATATGAAACTATCAAGCTAGGAATGTCTGGTGCTACATCCAAAAATGGAGAGCCTGTTTCCTTTAAATTGGGAGGTTCTTCTTTACATAGCTTTAAAAAGAAGGGTGTAAGCTTCGAGGTACAGAAATTCAACAATATTCCAGTTTATTTATTATCTGATGACGGTTCTTCTGGCATGTGTATGAACTATTCAGAAGATACAATGGTGCATCCCGCTATTTCTTATGTAAAGATGAACTCTCAAAAAGTTAAGACAAGCTTAGATAGTATTGGGGTGGACGAGGTTAGAGTAAAGTCACTTGAAGAAGTAGCATTAGAAAAGGATACTACTTGGCTAAAAGGGAAAAAGTATTATATAGTAAATGATTCGGCAATAGCGGAAAAGTTGTTTACTCAAATTGAAAACTATAATGGAATTTTATCTTTCGACTACGAGACTACTGGACTTAAGATAAATATGTTTGGACAGTATGGAAGTAAGAGAAAGCAGGAGTTAGAAGAGTATAACGAGAAAAACCCTAATAATAAAATAGTAGTAGATAGTGTAGTAGGATTCATTTACTGTGTAAAGGATGATGTAGCCTATTATTTTCCAGTAGGGCATAGAAAGTTTAAGAACTTATATGATGATAGGGATGAAACCACATTAAAGACAATAAATAACATAATGGCTCGGTATACTGTCGGAGATTTTAGAGACTTACAAAGTAGCTATGCAAAGTTTATCAGAAGCCTATCAGTAGAAGACTTTACACCAGATATTATACTCGTGGAAAGAAACAGGGATATTTTACAGAAAAAGAATATCCTTGCACACAATGGTTCTTTCGAGTATAAGGTTAGCTTACTCTACGATATAGATTTAAACTTAAAAGAGGATAGTATGTTGTTACATCAGCTCATGTATAAGTTTAGGTCTATTAGAAGTAATAAGAGTGAGCCATCAAACTTAAAGTATTTAACTAAAGTAGAGTTAGGGGTAGACCAGTTAGAGCTAGTTGACTTTTTCCCAGACTTTAAACCAGATAAGACTGGAACTGTTAGAGGTAATAAACAGTCATCCATAGACTTCTCCTATATGGATTATGATAGTGCTAAAGCCTATGCACCTGCCGATGGAGATTTTACATTGCAGATTTGGAAGAAATATAAGAAAGATATGCAAGCAAATTTCCCAGAGATGGAATATATCTACAATGTAGAGGTTATTGTGTCAATGGCTATCGGTTATATGGAGTTTTATGGGCTTAGAATTGATGAAGTTAAAATTGAGCAGACAAGACAGAAATACCTATATGATATGCTTATGACAGAGTATAAAATTAGGGAATCTGTCGGTTATGTTCAAAAAGACGAGGAAGAAGTCTACAATTCCATTGTAGAAATCAACAAAGCATTAGAAAGTGCAGAGTTAAAAGAGGACTTATACGAGAAAAGGGATAGTTTATGCGATAGACTAAGAAGTTTAATTGCAAATTCAAGTAAAGCAATAAACCTAAACGCTCCTGCACAAGTTTCTGATTTATTGTATAATAAGTTAAACTACCCACATCCAGATGGAGAGCTTTCTGTTAAGAAAAATGTGATTAAGAGCTTAACCAAGGCTAAAAATGAGGATGGTACAGCAAAATATCCAGTAGCTATTTACTATAGAGACTATAAGGATTTAAGCTCTTTAATTACAAAGTTCTTCGGTAGATTGCAAGACTTTATGTATCCAAGTGGTTTTTTCTTTAGTAGCTTCGGACAAATCAGTACAGCTACAGGAAGAATGAGTTGTTTAGACGAGGATACCTTAGTTACTACTGTTGGTGGAGTTAAGAAGATAAAGTATGTAGAAGTTGGAGATTTAGTTTATTGCTATGATACAGATGGAAGTGTACGGATAAAGCCAGTATTAAATGTAATATATAATGGTTACAGAGAATGCATTGAGTTAAAGTGGTTTAGTAGTGGAAATGGCAATACAGGCAGTTTAATTTGCACACCAGACCATAGGATAAAGACGAAACATCATGGTTGGGTACAGGCTAAAAATTGCTTAGATAAAAAAGTGTATCATTTACATAGGTCTAATGAAGAAAGACCTGCGATTGATGTATGTACTTTAGATAGTGCAGTATTTGTAGGAAAAAGAAATGTTTATGACCTTGAGATTGAAGGTATACATAATTTTATAGCAAATGAATTGTGCGTGCATAACTGTAGTCGTCCAAACGCTCAGCAGTTGCCAAAAAGTGTAACAAAAATCATTATTCCAAGGGATAATTATTGCACTATAGACGCAGACTTCTCACAGATTGAGTATAGAACGCTAACCGCAATGGCTAAAGAAGAAAAACTCATTGAAAGCTTTAAAAACCCAGATAGTGATTATCATACAACTATGGCATCTTTAATGTATCAAGTACCTTATGCTTCTGTAGCACCAGATATGAGAAGTTCAGCAAAGAGTTTTAACTTCGGAATACCTTATGGAATGGGATTTAAGAGTCTAAGTATATTACTTTTTGGAGATGCAAGTCCATCTCATGTAGCAAAAGCTATGGAACTCTATGAACTATATTTTAAAGACCAACCAAATGTAAGAAAGTTCTTTGATAAAGTAAAAGAAGTAGCAGGTATTTATAGGTTTAATAAAACTAGGTTTAATAGAAGAAGATACTATAACTTTGAGGATGCAGAAGGAAATTATAGTGAAGCAAAGAAGGCAATGGCTTTAAGACAGGCAGGAAATTTCGTAATACAAGGAAGTGCAGCCGATATTTTCAAAATAGCCGTAGCTAGGAACTTTATGTTTATTAGGGATAATAAATTATTCGGAAAACTACTTATAACCAACATGGTGCATGATGAAATGCTGTTTGAGGTAGATTGTGATACATTAAACATCAAAAAAATTCTATCTGAGATAGTAAAGAATATGGAGTTTAAGATAGATGGATTCCCACCATTATATGTAGGAGCAGGAGTAGCATTAAGTTGGGCTGAGGCTAAGGGTAAAATGGCAGAGATACATCCAGTACTCGCAAATACCTATATAGCAGAAAGCGAAAATGATAGTTTATATGCATCTAATCCAGTAAGCGCAAAATCTGTAAAAGAGTACTTTGATAAGCGTGTTTTTGAGTTTAGAGTCAATAAAGTATCTAATTATGTAAAAGACGAAAGTAATTACAATAAGGCAATAGAGCCTGCTATTGGTAATTTGTTAGGTTTACAATTCGATTTTGGTGTAGCAAAAGAGTTTGCAAAAGAATATACCGAGGACAACGGCTATACAAAGGAAGAAATAGCTAATAAAATGCGATTGATTCCATTAGAACAGTTAAGACGCTTTATAGACGAGTATAACCTTGGTGTGGATTATAAATTGTTTGGTGGTGTAGACTTGCATGAGGAAGAAGAGGAGGAAGAAGGCTATGATGATGTAGATGAAAATGAGTTAGAAGAAGAAAACGAAGAGATAGGTGGTGTATTTGCTCTGATAGACGAATCAGATGTGCCTTACGGTATAAGTGTGCAGGATTTAATTAGGCAGTTTGGCTTAGTAGTATCTAAAGAGTTAGGTATATGTGGAATAGACTTAACAAAAGTTAAGAAGTCTAAGAAAGACGAGCTAATCAGTTTATTAGAGAGTAGTACCTGTAGTTCTGCAGACGAAGGAGCATTAAATCTAGTTTTTCTAAACTATAACAATATACTAAATAGGACAGATATTTATGTGAAAGATTTAGTTACAAGTAGTGTAGCAACTAGATTAGGAATTAATGCGTTTACCTAGTAAAATAGGAAATGTTTATAGGATATATTAAACATTTCCTATTTTTTTGATTTATTATGTTATATAGATAAATAGCTATGATTCGAGGTATAGTTTATGAGTATATTAATCCCAGTAGGGTATGAGGTATCTAATAAAAAGAGTACAAGCTTTAAAGGTATAGATTTATATAAAGTTACTGGGGTACTGTACTTAAAGTTTCCAGAGTTTGAATACATTATTGGTGGGGAATCCTTGTTTTTAGAAGATTCTGTTGGGGCATATATACGAATAAAAGACAGATATTTAGGAGTTGACAGCTCAAATACTCCTGTAATTTTTACTTATAAGAGTGATAACTACATTGGTGAAAAAGACTTGTCTAGCTATTATTTCAAATCAGTTAGTAAGGGTGGAAAAACATTCTATGAATCAAACAATACTGGTTTCTCTATAAGCATAGATAATAAAGTATTGCTAAATGTAGATTTAGCTAATCATGCATATAGTATAACAGCACTAACATCGGTTACTGATTTTGTTACAGTAGAGTGTTGTGATTCTGATGAAAATTCATTTTCAGTTAAAAGTTTATATGGTATAATGGAAACTATTGGCACAGGAGTATATAAGTTAGACTCATTATATTGTATAGATAATAAGTCGTTTAGTGAAGTGATAGTACCAAAAGATTGTAAATGTTTGTTTCTGCTTATATTTTCAAAAGATATAGATACTTTAGTTACTTTAGTTTTATCCAGTACATTAGATAGAGTTTACATAAATCCACATATAGACTTTAGCTTAAAGAAGTTATATGTGCCTAGAGATGTTAAGCTATCTGCTTTATTAGATGTAGTGCATGGGTATATAGAGTGTGCCTATAGACATACACGACATAAAGCTATAAACTTGGAGCTTTTAAGAAGAGCTATTTCAGAGTGTAGGTTTACAGAGTACTGGGAGTATATTCATAGCAGTGAGATTAAAGATACTATGAGTGATATCCTAAAGGATTTAGAAATAATAGTTTATTAGGGGGTTAGCAACATGAGTGTTACAGTTCCAGTAGGATTTACAGTAGACTTTTCAGAAAGTTTCTACCTAAAGAAAATAAAACTAAGTGAAATAGTGGGTATTATACTGCTTAGATTGCCAGAGTTTACTATTTCTACCGTATCTGCACATGAATTTTGTTTTTGGGAAACTACAGATGAATCCTTCTTACTATGCCCATTTAGAGCAGACTTTGAACTTAACTATGTTGGTTTAGATGGTTCTGGTAATCTTCAGCTTGCTTTAGATGGAAAGCAAACATCTGGGTTAGATTTAGTGTCAGGTAAAGGAAAGAGTTGCTTAGTTATAGATTACTTGAAAGAAATTAGTTTAAGCATGATAGATGATTTTTCTATTAAGTTTGATAATTACTTTTCTATTAATATAAGTGCAAGTACAGCAAGTATAAGCTATAGTTATGGAGACGATATAAAAAATCGCTTTAAGTCTAATTTTATATGTGATGGAATGGATATGAGTATTTCGGACTTTAGAGGACTGGCTGATTATGCTGAGCGTTCCTTATACCATATAGGCTATCTAGACCTACTTGAAAGTGATGATGCTACAGAATTAATGAGTAGAAAAGAGTGTAGGGTATTAGTTTTAAAAGGAGTTGAGTATCTGCGTAAACTTGTATTAGGTAAACTTGTTGAGGATGTTGTGCTAATTGGGGGTTCTACACTCTCTAATCTTCGTGAGTTGTACATTAGCAAGGGCACTAGCGAAAAAGTAATGGTTAAGATACTGCATGATTTAATTACTAGCCATTCTAGTGTGGATGAGGCTACTGATTATATCGAATATTTAAATGAGCTAGTGCGTACTGGAAAGTATCATAAATATTGGAGTTATCTAACGGATAAAAATATTGTAAAGGATATAGATATGGAGCTTGTGTTGGGTAGCCTAGACATAATAGTTTATTAGGAGTTTTAAATGAGTGTATCAGTTCCAGTAGGATTTAAGGTAGATTTTAGTGATGTATCATGTATGAATAGTGTAGAGCTGTTTCCAGTTAAGGAAATAATTCTACTCAGATTGCCAGAGTTTGAAGTATTTTCTGTTGATACGGATTCATTTAGTACTGGTAATAATAGTTCTCCGCATGATTGCCCCTATAGACTAGACTTTAGTATGACAGATGTAAGTCGTGTGGACAGTAAACACTCATGCTATTTTTGTTTCTTAGACGATGGAGATGTAAGTAAATATGAGAATGTAAGCTGTACTATCGTAGATATTACAGAAGAAGTGAAGTTATCCATGATTGAAGATGTTTCTATCATTTTAGGTAGTGAGTGTTTTGCTATAAACATAGATATATGTAGGAGAAGCATTGACTATAGTTATGGTTTATATGTAAGTCCTAACAAAAGACAAAATTTATTATTTAGCTTAATTTATTGGGATATTACAGACTTTTCTGCACTTTGTGATAGAATCGGAAATAACTCCTATAAATTCGGAAATTTAGACGTGATAGATGGAGAGTATGTGAGAGAGCATATTTGCAGTAAGGATTGTAAGATTCTGGTGTTTAATGGCGTAAAAGCCATAGACAGCCTAGTGTTATCAGATTCACTATCAGATGTTTTCTTTTATTATGAAGATAGTATGGAAGTACATAACTTGTATTTAAGTAAAAGAATGCATATAAGAGTACTAATTAAAGTGCTACATAGCATACTTAGGTTTTACATAAAGAAGAATACAGAGCTACCTATAGACTTAGATAAACTATATAGGATATACTATAGAGAAGACTACTTCGGATACTGGAAGTTTATACATAGAAAAGAAAACATAAAGTTTATGGATATAGCATTGAACAAAATAAATGTAGTAGTTTACTAGGAGATGTATGTATGGGCAATAGTTTATGCAGAGTACCAGTAGGGTATGTGTTAGACTGTAATAAAGATGCTATGGAAGCGGGGCAATTCTATAAAGTAAAGGCGGTTATGGTTTTAGACTTATCAGATTTTAGCCTTGAAGAGATAAGTGCAAATAGAGATATAAAGCTCATGTCTTGCAAACTTATAGATGTGCGATACACAGAAATAAAGCTGTATAATAGTAAATACTACATAACATTTAGTGGAAGAGCTGATGAATGCTATAGTATTGATGATAATAGCCTAGTTCTATATAACACAAGAGGGTGCAAGTTAGTCACTTTAGGAAACGGTTTATTTAGTTTTCCTGTTTCAAACAATATATTAGTTACTGTGGACTTAAATGCAGAAAGCATTAGTCTAAGTTATGACGGAGAGTCTACTGATTATCTATCAAGCAATTTATTTTTTAGGTATAGATATAACAGTGATTTAGCACCTCTAAGTTACATGTACCATTTAATGAGTAATGAAATATCTGGAGTATATAATTTAGATGGAATATATGTAATTGCTGAAGATGCAGATGAGGATATTGTATTACCAGATGATTGCAAACATATAATATTTGGTAGTAGACTACATAACATTACAAGTTTAGTGATAAATGAATGTGCAGATACAGTAGATTACATTTACAAGACAGAACCTTACAGAGATGCTACACTTAATTTAAGTACTTTGTATATAAGTAAGAATATAAAGAAAAGCGTGTTAGTACCTATATTGCATTTATACTTTTCTTCATTAGCTTTTAAAGGTTATGCAATCACTAGAAATAAGTTAGTAGAGTTCATAAATAGACGAGATTATGACTCATACTGGGAAGAGTTAAACTCAGAAGATATGCGTGATGTTACAAGCTACTTACTTAGCAATTTAAAAATAACAGTTTATTAGGAGATGTTATATGGAAAAGACAATCATACCTATAGGTTTTGTGATAGATAAAGACAATTTAATAGAGGGTGAAAAAGAGTGCTATGCTGAAGTATTAGGGCTTATGGGCTTTGATACAGCTACAGGAAAGTATGTAAATTGTGGTAGGCACAGATATGACGATAGGGTTATCTTTCCTTTAGCATTGGATATAAGTTTAAATAGAGTTTACTTTAAGTGGGATTCAAGGGAAAATCGGTACATCCCATCTTACTTTTACTTTTATGAGGGAAACCAAGTAGCTATACTGGATAATAACTGTCCTTTATTCCATACAGATGGAACATACATAGACTGTTATGAAAGTAAAACCATATACTTTCATACACCTTACATAGCTGTAGAGTTTAATGTTGAAACACTATCCTATTCTGTAGATACTTCTGGTAGTATAAAACATCCAGATTTACTGGCAGTAGATACATTCGGTTGTGATACGCAGGATATAGCGTGTTTATTAGATGAAGTATTTAATAATATTTATTACTTAGACGGGGTTTGCATTGTAACAAGGGATTTTGTTGGAGATACACTAATACTTCCGCATGGTACAAAATACTTATTTATATATGGTGATGATTCCAATATAACAAGCTTAGTATGTAGTAAAGAGTTGCTAGAGATGTACTGTATAGACAGTAACGGCATAGGTAGACTTAAACGCTTGGCTATAAGTAAAAGTATAACAAAAGAGCAGTTTGCAAAAATTACTTATTTAATTATGAAGTTTAACTATAAGGATTTGCGTGATTTATCGTATTACTATCACAGTCAAGATTGGGATGGCTTCTATGAGTATGCGACAAAGAACTCATGGGCTATAGCTTCAGCTTACGAAGATATTGAAATAATTGTTTATTAGGGATAAGTATGAAAAGCATATTGATTACAGGAATAGTTATAGATGAAAAAACGAGGGATGTATTTAATTATTATAACAATACATATATTATGTATGATGTTTTGTGCTTTACTGGGATAGAACTTCTAACCTTAGAAAGTGTTGATGTAAGTATAGATTCTCTTAGTAACATCGCAATAAATCCACCGTCATATTACTCAGACTCGTACAGACTTAGTGTAACCGAGTATTATACTCCTATTGAGCTAGTTTTTAAGAAAATGCGGTCGTGTAATAAGCTTTACTCTGAAAGTTGTCAAGTATTAAATACTAGACGAGTTGTGTTGCATGAGCCAGAAGATTATCCAACTATAAATATATATGGGGATGTGTTTGCTAAACTAGATACAGTAACAAAAAGTATAGATATTCATACTAAAAAGTGCAGTTTTATTAAGCCTATGCTTATTGATAGTAATAATCAGTGTTTGGTTTCTGCTTTTAAGTCTGCTTTTCTGACAGAAATATCTACTGGTTTATATGAGTATGGAGATACAACTGTAGTAACCACAGAGTATCAAAATAGTGATATTATACTTCAAGATAGTACAAAGAAACTTGTAATTGAGGTTGACAGCAGTATAGGCAGTATAGTGTTTAATAAAAATATTGATAGCATAGATAGTATAGGCAGAGCAAGCTTAAAAAGAATAGGTATAAGTAAAGAGGCTTCTCATAAACAATTAGCCCTTATAACAAAATTTATAATGACTTGTAAAAATATAGACGATGCCGAGTTTGACGACAATTTTAAATGGGAGCTGTACTCTAAGTGTTACGATACATTGCGAGAGAATAAATCTCTTGCAAATGAAATATACAATGATATAGAAGTAGTTGTTTATTAGGAGATACAATGAAGAGTGTATTACTTACAGGTTTAATTGTAAATCACGAATCCCTGATAAGTAGCTCAGATATAGATGTAGAGTATAAAATTATAGGGATAAAAGGTGTAGACATATATACACTAACTGAGACTGAGCTTTCCCTACAAGAAAACGCAACAAGAGTAATAAGTTGTGAGTATAAGTTTGAAACTGGTGAGTATTCTCTAGTTGTTAAATATTTTAGCGGAACAAAAAATATAGATTCTATTTGTATTAAGTCATTAAGTGGTGGAATATTACAAGATATATACTCTACAAGTACAGCTGTATACAATGCAAATTTAGATGTAATGTTTAACGGAAATAGTGAGCAACTACGATTTTCGTTTGCTAATGCAATTAGCTTTTATTTCCATACAAATTTAAATAAGATAAGTTTGAAGTTATCAACTGTATATGATTATGTGTGTAGCTATACAAATTTTTCGTTTGTGAATGTAACTCGTGAACTTACAGATATTGTAAAGAAGTATCTTTTAACCAAAATATCTAGTGGTCTGTACAGGTTTGAAGATAAACTTATTGTGTTTAAGGAGTTCGATGAAGAGTCACTAATTGTTCCAGAGGACATTCGTGATATAGTAATAGATGACTGCAAAACAGTCAAGAACCTTGTTCTAAACAGAGAGTTTAAAACTATAAATTATAGTAAAGAAGTAAATCTATCAAGTATTGCTGTAAGTAGAAGTATTAGTTATAAGCAATTTACAGAAATAGCAATATGCGTTATGCATAATAAGAGAGTATTGGATAGTGAGGTTGATAGATACTATGATGTTGGAAACTATAAGGCTTGTTTTGACTTATTCCAATCAGATAAGGAGTTAGCAGATAGTGTGTTTGGTAATATAGATATAATAGTTTATTAGGAGATAAAATGAGAAGCATACTAATTACTGGGATTATTGTAGATGTAAAGTCCAAAATCGTGCATAAATATTACAATAACTTTCATAACATTTATGTAGTTAAGAGCTTTACTGGGATAGACTTTAAAACTTTAGAGTCTGTTAATGTTAGCATAGATTCAGTTCGTGATGTTGCGATAAATCCACCGACACGTCAAGATACTAATTATTATGTAGAGTTAAACGATGCAAATATACCTATAGATTTGTTATGTGCTGATATGACATCTTCCGATAGAGTTTATGCACGATACTGCAATGCATTTAATGACAGAGGAGAGAAATTATGTAAATCGCCTGAGTGCATAGCTATAACATTAGGAAATAATATTTTTGCTTATTTAGAGCCAGATACTAAAGTAATAGACTTCGATACAGGAGAAAGTAAAAGATTTATCAGACCAATGTTTATCGATACATGGCATAAAACTTTGGTTAGCTTAGTTAAATCTGCATTCTTAACAGAAGTATCAAATGGTATATACGAGTATACGGATACATTTATTGTTACGAACGATAATATTGCTAGTGATATTATTCTTCCAAAAAACGCAAAGAATCTTGTGATAGATGTAAGCAATTCTATGCATAGCGTAGTATTTAATAAAGCAATAGATAAAATAGACAGCATTGGTATGGCAAGTATAACTAAGATAGCAATTAGTAAGGAGACTACTCACAAACAGTTAGCAATTATAACGAAGTTTGTTATGGATTGCAAAGGAATAAAAGATTCAGACTTTGATGTATATTTAAAGTATGAAGATTACGCAACTTGTTGTGGACTATTAAGAGCAGATAAAGTACTATCGGATGAAATATACGGAGAGATGGAGGTTGTTGTTTATTAGGAGATGCCATGAACAAAAGTTATTTTCTTCCGATAGGATACATGGTAGATACAGATAATATTAGCCATCATGTAGACTCAATTCATTATCCTATTATAAGATTAGTAATGTTTGATTTGGAAAAAGCTGAATTAGTGCCAATGAAAATGGAAGAAGTTCCAAGTAATAATGTGTTTAAACTTAGCCGTAGTTATGCATATAAAAATGATTTAGTTTTTGAGCTTATAGATTTTAGTGGGTTTGGTGAGCCAACTGTCCATTGTGGTTCAGCTTATTTCAAAATAGGATACGAATGTTTACCTGTCTATAATAAAGATATGGAGCTTATAAAAACTTATGGTAGAAGTTATGGCATTATTGTAATGGATAAGCGTTTAGTCTTAAATGTTACATTTAAGCCAGTATTTGAGTATAAAGTATGCTACAGAAGCTTAACGGCTGTAAATATGTTTGCAATGGTGTCAGACATTCCTAAGTTAGAGTATTTCTTTCCGTTATTTGATAAATTATCAGACGGTATATATGAAAATTATGGAGTAGTTATTATTACGGATGATGTTAAAAGCAAAAGCCTTATAGTGCCAGAAAAGGCTAAGCTTATACGGATAGTTACTAAGTTCAGAAAATTCGATGAAATAGTGTTTAACAAGAAATTCAATAGGTTAGATACTACAGGGAGTTCTATTTTTAGATATATAAACAAGATTTATATAAGTAAGGATTCCAGTAAAAGGCAGTTATCTCAAATTATAGAGAGTATACGGAGTAGTATATCAATAGGTAGTGAGAAGTTGGACGAGTTATTTGATGAAGAAAAGTTTGATGACTACTATGATTATTTACTTAGAAATAATGATTTAGCAAGAAAGATTCTAGACGGCATAGAAGTTGTAGTTTATTAGTTAAAAGAGGTATAGTATTACAATCTACTATACCTCTTTTTGATGTAGAAACCTATAAGTTGAGTAGAGAGTGTTTTATAACTAAGAAAAGCATTTTGAGATACTGCACTAATTGCTATACCCTATGGGTTCTGTTTCGGAGCGAGTTGCCAATGCATACTGTAAATAGATTTTTTGTTTTGTCTCTTTACTTTTTCTGCAGGAATTGCCCTCAAAAATGCCCTACGATGCCCATGTTTCCTTTCATGGTGTTTCGATACAGCCTGCAAGGGTATCCCGCCTTAAAATTCATTCTGGTGTAGATTTCGGCTATTCTAAGTTTTCCCTTTGGCTCTTTCCAGAAGAAAGTTTATGGGGGATTTGCCTTAGAGAAAACATATTAAAATAAATAGTAAATAAAGAAACCTTGTTGATTATAGGAGTTTATATGAGTTATGTGGCGGATGTGATGTGGGGAGTTATAGTTAATGAAAATAAGTATAAAACAAGAGTACTAGAAGATGGAAGAATAGCTAGAATATATAAAATAACAGGAACAAAGGCACTAAATGTAAAAACATTAGAATTAGTTGATACGGGTGTAAAGGCATTCAATAAGTATATAAGAATCTATAATAGTTCGTCTTATTTGAATCACTATGCTATTGCTGTATTAGATAAAAACGGAAACTATATCGGAGGATTCTTATGTAAGTATAGTAGCTTAGAAGGAAGTTTGAAAAAACCACAATCTTTAGGAAATCTATTAATATATGGTCAGTCAACTAATCTACTATATGGAGAGGAGTGTTGCAGTTATCTAAGTGAAAGTCCTTTTGTATCACTACGAACGGCAGTGCTTTTTGACTTACATGCAAAAAGTGCTGAGGTTAGGTTATACAGCTCAAAAACAGATATTAATGATTTGAACTATTTAGCGAGTAATTGTTGTGCATTTTCTACTTCGGAAGTACCAGAATTTCTTACAAAAGATGATACTGGTATAGCGAGTTGTGGGGGTTTATGCTATGTATCAAACTCCTGTTCAAAAACTGTAATACTTCCAGAAAACTGTAAGTATCTTATGATTTCAGATGACGAAGATTGTGAGATAGAGTCCATAGTATTCAATAAAGGTATAGAGCGAGTGTCAGATAGGCTTATTGGTGTTGTAGATATTGATACTTACTATATAAGTAGGGATGTTAGCAAAGAGTTTATGGGCAATTTATTATATTTACTGCTCTATGATTCCATAGTAGAGGAGTGGAACATAAAAACAGTAAGAAAAGAAGCCTATTATATGTTTCATGGAGGAAAGTTAGCCGATATTTACGACTTATGTAATATGGGAGAGAATAATGGAATTATGGAAAGTGTTCTTAAAAATAAAACAATAGTAGTTTACTAGGAGGAAAAGTGAGAAAAGTAGTGATTGGTGTGGTTGTTGATGAAGATACTAGGGTAGTGAATAGTTCCAAGGAATCATATAGCATTATAGGGTTCGCCTTGTTAGACTTAGTAGATTTATCATTAAGTTTTGTAGATAAGAATAGTGATACTGATACTATACACTATATCTTGAATAGTAGGGGTAGCCGAATCCTTAAATTGAAAAAGCATGATAAATTCTGCATAGAGAAGAAAGCACGCGGTGCTATCGAGTACAGTTTTTATCATTTAGATTGTGGTGTAACAATGCGTGAGCTCTGGGATATAAGCTATTTAATCCCTATTTACTCTAAAAAGTTAAGGCTTATTCCAGAACTAGGAAAGAGTGAAATCACCTTTAACATAGAACATAGCATTGGAGCGTTAGTTTATGAGTGCAAAAAGGCAACAATATCAGTATTATTTGGGAATCCTCAAAATGGTATAGCAGACTCCATTCCTGTTACTGAGCTAGGAAGTTTATTTCATTCTCCATTTGAATGCTCTTATATCTACGGTAGCGATATGTGTATTGCAAGATGCAATTCAGAGGATGTGGTAGTTCCAGACGGTATTAAACATATTGTTTTTACTGGAAATAACCATATCCGAACAGTAGTACTGCCAAAAAGTATAGATAAAATTACTATAAATAACACTACAATAAGAGCTATTGATACTTATTATATAAGTAAGGAAACTAATCTATCGGCAGTTTGCAGTTTAATATATAATATATTCTTTTATAGTACATCAATATCTAGTAATGAATTGGATTTACTTCGTTATGAACTACATACCCTGTATAATGATAGAGAATACAAAAAATTTTATGCATTATGCAAGAGTGATAAGAATAAGGAGTATTTAGATGAAATATTCCGTGAAATTAACATAATAGTTTACTAGAGGTATTTATATGGGTGAGTATAAAGCAGACTTGATTATAGGTGTAGAGATTGATGAAAGAAAAGGTAATTCTTGGACAAAAGGAGACTACATTTATATAAAATACGATGTTGTAGGCTTAGTTGGGATAAAACTAACGGAGCATAGCTTAGTACACATAGGTTTAAGAGGAGTTGGAAGTAGTGCTAGTTGCTCAATAGGTAATTATTTTTGCATGACCATAACAGTAAAATTAAATAGGGATGGAAAGTGCGAGAACTATCTGTTGGCAGAGGAGAAAAGGTTTCGGAGTTGCCTAGTAGACTTAGAGACAACTAAGTTCTCAACTACTGATATGCTGGTGTTTAACAAAAAGCATAGCCTGTTATATAGTACATTAGAGTCTCATAAAATTTACTTTGAGATTTTTAGGTTTGTTCAGTCTAGTTCTGGTGATAGAAAAGTTGTTCTGGAAATAGATATTGAAACTATGCAAGAAAGTATAGTTTCAATAGATGGGTTAGTGAGCTTGTCGCAATTTTCTGGCTATACTATGAACATATTTGATAATGTAAAGTACCTATTTGATACATTACAAGATGGGGTATATGCATTTGGTAATGTTGTTATTTTATATGAGTGTAATACGAGTACGCTAATACTGCCAAAAGAGTGTAAACACGCTGTGTTTGTACGAGGCAGTATAAAAGAGGTAGTGTTTGGTTCGTTACTAAAATATATAAGTGTTTCACATTCACCTTTTCGTGGGGAGCAAAAACTTTATATAAGTAAGGATTCAAGCAAAGAGTTTATAGGAGCTTTATTACAAGCTATATATTTTAGCGGAGAGCCTAGTAAATTACATTTGGTTTATGATAATTATGAACTACAGTATATGGACGGTGAAAGCTTTTATAATATCTGTAAAGATATGGAAAATTCTGAAATAGTGAAGGATATGCTAAAAGATAAGGAAATAGTCGTTTATTAGGAGAAAGCATGGGAAACATAGCAGATAGACTACTGGGTGTTCTAGTAGATGAAAATAGCTGTAGAACAATATATAATGCTGATTATATTGAAAAAACCTACGATATAGTAGGGCTAAAAGCATTTAATGTTAGAGATTTTTCGACTTTTGATATAAGATTACAGTATATAAAAATAAATATATCATATACAGATATAAATAGCTTTGAACATAGATATCTTCATATAAAAGAGTATAGAGACGGAAGACCTATTGGATATTCTATATCTTATAGTAAATATCAATGTGGAAAAAGAAATGGTAAAGTGTTACCTGTATATGGTAGTAGCGGAAAGTTTTTATTTAGCTTAAACGGCAATGCATTTTATATGGACTTTGTTTATATGAGGGTAAGCAATCATCTCTTAAATGGGTTAAGAGTTAAGATTGATGTGCATAGCGAGACTGTAGAACTGGTAATAGATAAGTGCGATTCGTTGCCTATAAACTACTTTTCTAAGCGTGGGGTTGTGTCATCGTCATCTATGCAATGCGTGCATTTCAATGAAGTAAAAAGTTTATTTGAAAAGTATAATGATTGCATACTTAAATATGGTTCTATCTGCGTTGTTAAGGAGATAGTAGAAGGTACTATAGTAGTTCCAGATGACTGCAAATACCTAATTGTAGATGACTCTCCTATAAATAAATTAGTATTAAACGCTAATTTAGATACTATAATTTGCCATCCTGCCTTATTTAAGACCTTAAAAACTATCTATACCAGTAAATATTCGAGTAAGAATTTGATGGGCAGTTTACTTTGGGGAATCTACTTACACCATAATATATACTATAAGTATAGTAAAAGAGATGAGGCTAGTGATTTGTTTTACTCTAAGTTAAAGGAACTTAAAGATTGTGGCGAATTTTCAGAAATATGGGATGACTGTAACCATCCTAGAAGAAGAAAAGAGATGAAAGCTATACTAAATGGCATAGAGATAGTTGTTTATTAGGAGAAGAAATGAGTTGCATAGCAAATAGACTGTTCGGTATTGTTATAGATGAAAAGAGTTGTGAAAAGCGTGAATTTGCCAATAAAATAGTAAGCAGGTATAAGATAATAGGCTTAAAAGGATTTAAAGTTAATAGCTTTACTATAGTTACATTGGGCTTACAGAAGTTAGATACTAAAGTCTCCGCTACAGATATAACTAGCTTTACAAACAGGTATCTTTTTGTAGTAGATTATAAAGATGGAAGATACTATAGCTATTATATTAATAACAAAGATTGTTTTAGAATCCCACCCATAAAGAGCAGAGATGTTCTTCTTGTTTATAATAAAAACGATAAATTTATATACAGTTTTAATGGTAGTATATTTTATATGGAGTATATATGTTCTAGTATATGCGGTTTTCCACTAAGTACCATAAAAGTTAAAATTGATGTAAAAAGTGAGGGTATAGAGCTTGTTTTAGATGAAGATAAAGCACCAAATAACTACTTCTTTCATCTTACACTTAGAAACAATTACAGGACAAGGAGTTTATATGACTCTGATTTACATTATCTGTTTGAGGAGTGCGGAGATGGCTTGTCTAAACATGGCTTTATATACGAGGTTGCAAGAGTGTCTAGTGATACGCTTATAGTACCTAGTGACTGTAAATATCTTATAGTGTATAGCTCATTTATAGATACTTTAGTGCTAAATGATTCTTTAGAGTATATAGCCTTTGATGTACATTTAGGTAGGAACTTAAAGACGCTCTATATCAGTAAAGATGCCAGTAAAAGTCTTATAGGGCAGTTTATGCACTACTTAATTTATGCTAGGGATTACAAGGTTAGCAATAGCTTTTTTTGTAGAATGGAGGAGTTATGGAACAATAATGATTGTATAGGGATATGGGGTTTATGTAACGAGGAAAGAAGCAAGAATAGTGTTAAAAAGCTACTATATGGAATAAATGTAGTTGTTTATTAGGAGAGTATATGGAGAAAAGCTTATTATTACCGTTGGGGTATAAGATAGATACAGACTATTATAAGGTGAGTAAAAACGCAAAGAGTTTCCAAGTTCAAGAGTTAGTCGTAATAGATTTGGAAACAAGAGAGTTAACTTCTATAGGAGTTGATGACTTTCCGAAATACAATAAGTTTAGATATATATTTATGAATATACGGGATTCATATAAAATATATTTTATAGATGAAGTGTATAGTAATGCAGAACATAGATACTATGGAGAGTGTGATGGCTTTAGGGTTGTTGTTGTTGAGAATAGCTGTTTACCAGTATATGACATGGACGGTAATTTAATTACTACTTGTGGAAGTGATTACGCTATTCTTTCAATAGATGCACGATTAGCTGTCGAGTTTACATTTAAACCAGCATTTAGCTATAAACTGATTACTAGGCATACTGAACTTGTGAAGTTATTTGCTTTACCAAGTATATCCACACAATCAAGCGATTTATTACGACTGTTTAACGAGTTATCAGATGGATTATATTATGAAAATGAAATTTGTTTAGTAACACAAAAGTTTAAGGATAAATCCTTGATAATTCCAGAAAGTTCAAAATATATAGTAATAAATACTGAATATATTGGCTTTGAAGAGGTAGTATTTAATAAGTCATTTAGTCAGATATACGGACAACATAGTTATGACGGAAAGGTAGTAAAAAGAGTCTATATAAGTAGAGAAACAAATATAGACCAGTTAGTACAAATTATAGAGCTTATACGAAAATTAAATAGTGTTGTGCATCACGGTTTAGACCATGTATACATGGAAAAAGATTATGATAAGTACTATACATGGCTAAAGAGTAATGAAGATATTGCGAGTGATATACTTGGTTCTGTAGATATAGTTATATACTAATAATTAATTTTTTGGGGGTAGTGTCGTATGAAATATTTAGCGGATATACAGTTTGGTGTGATAGTAGATAAGAAAACCATTGGTATTAGAGATGGAAAAGAGGAAGATAGGTACAAGATAATAGGAATAATGGGGCTTAGATTTGATGGTATGAAGCTAGTTCCGTGTAGTTTAAATGATTATATGTTTAAGATAAAAGAAAGAGGTGCAGAAATAAAGATAGGGACTTATCTATGTACTGGGCTTAATTTTACTAGGTACTACGGGCTATGGGGTAAGCGTAAGAACTGTCTTGATATTTTTAGTTCAGTACTTCCTGTATATAACAGCAAGGGAGAGTACTTGTTTACCTGCGGTTTAGACGATGTAGAATTGCCTTTTATTGGTAGGCTAAAGATAAGAATAGATACATCCACATTGGCACATAATATAGTATTTAGTGGGTATAAGTCACATAGAATAGCTTTAGAAAACAATGAATCATTCTTCTATGTATCCACACCGATTGTGCTAGGATACGATGATATGCAGTTTTTCTTTAGTAAAGTATCTGATTGTATGTTTGTGCATGGCAGTACTTGTTTTCTAAGAGGCTGTAATAATACGATTATACTTCCAGATAATTGTGAGTATTGCGTATCATCTTTGGAAGATTGGAGGTCTACAGAGATTGTGTTAAATAAAGGGTTACAATACATAAGTTTAGGCTCAAAAGCCATTCTTGGCTTAAAAACAGTTTATATGAGTAGAGATTCTAACAAGTCGCTTTTATCCTATCTACTGCACAATTTTGTTAGAGCCTACTATCCAAATAACGCAGATGAAAAGGACTTGCATGATACTTTAAAAGCGTATTTAAAGGTTTATGTAATAGATGAGGGTAGGCATGATGAGGCTATAGAGCTATGTTACAATGAAAAGTACAAGGCACTTATGGAATCTATACTTAAAGATGTTAAGTTTGAAATTTATTAGGAGGATAGTATGTATTTTGACTCTAGGTATAGAAAATTTGGATTAATAATATCGGATGAATGTGAGGATATTATAGAGACTAAAGATTCCTCTACAAAGCACACTAAGAAGTTTTCTATATTAGGGTACAAAGTACTAAACCTACAAACATTGTCGTTCCAAGATGTTTATATAGGAGATGAAGAGATTAAGTTTGAAAGCTTTCATTTAAGTTCTCGTGACTATGAAAGTATCGTCATAGTAGAAGTTATAAGCGGAAATTATAGAAATACTTACTTTCATCTGCTAAATAGTTATAGACATGAGAAGGTAGCATTACCACTACCTTTATATAAGCAAGATGGTGAGTTCTACATCTCTTGTAAGTCTAATAAAGTGTTATACACATTAGGTAGTTTCTATGCTTTAGTTATAGACGCTAAAAGTTTTAGTATCAATATTATATCAAGACTTAAAGACACAAAAAGATATACTAAATCAATTGATAAGTATAGTAAAAATCATTTTGGTGGATATAATATAAGTATATATGATAATAGTGCATTACTTGAAGAAATATCAAAAGGTATTTATGTAAATAATGATTTTTGTTGTATAGCTAATGAAACTTGTCATGAGATTATAATACCATCTAACTGTAAGTATGTCTGGGTTGAAAGCTTAGGAGAAGTAGATACGATAGTGTTCGGAAAGCGTGTAAAGCTATTTGAATGTTCAAATACTTCTCTATCTCTAGCACCTGTAAAGAATATTTATATCAGTAAAGAAGCCAGTAAAGAGTTTATAGGGTGTTATTTATATTCAATGGTTATATCCTATTATAAGCTTGGGGTTGCAACAGACTTAGTTAAAGAGCTTAGACACGAGCTATTTAGAAATAGAGAGTGTGGGTACGCTACTGCATACGATATTTGCAGTAATGAAAAGTATAAAGAAGCCATAGAATATGTTCTGAAAGGAACAAACATAGTAGTTTATTAGGAGTTGGTATGCATTTTGATTCTACATATAGGAGATTTGGTTTAATTATATCAGATGAATATGAGAGTGGTACTATTAGTGGGATTAAACTGTCTAAACTATTCAGTGTAATAGGGTATAAGTTGCTAAATGTACATACTTTTCTATTTGAAGATATATACAATGAGGGTGGAGAGCATACTTTTGACTATGATGAAGTTGGAGGAATAAAATATTTTGGTGAGGAATCTACAAAGAATAAAGATGGTTCAGAGAGTATAGAATACTGTATAGGAAATAGTTTAGATGCAATGAGTGGTGTGTTCTATCCTCTTCCTGTATATACTAGGAGTGGAGAATTATATGTTTCGTGCCTATCTGACATGGTTTTATACAATTTAGCTACATTATATGCAGTAGTAGTGAACGCTAAGGATTTAAGTGTCGATATTATATGCCGATTTGCAGAGCCAGGTAAGTACAGTTTTGCAACAACTAAGTACCTAACAAATAGGTTTGGTGGTTCTCGTATCTCACCTAAAAGCAAGAATGGTATACTAGATATAGTATCAAATGGAATTTATGCAAATGACGAGTTATGTTATGTAGATTCAAAAGATATAGATGTAGTTAGTCCTAAAAACTGTAAGTACATTCATATAGAAAATATCTGTAATGCAGAGACTTTAGTTTTAGGAAGTTGTGCTGAATTATTGGAATGTATACCCAGCTCTAGGTATGAGCTGAGTAGAATTAAGAGTGTTTATATGAGTAGGAATGCCAGTAAGGAGCTTGTAGGCAGTTATTTGTATAGTGTAATTAGTGTAGTTTATAGAGGATTAACTGCAACATCAGCTGAAAATAATCTAAAATACGAGGTAGAGACTAAAAGAGAGTTAGGGTACTCAAAAATATATGATATTTGCAGTAAAGAAGAATACAAAGATGTCATGAAACACATATTAAATGGCATAAACATAATAATCTATTAGGGTGATATAGATGTTAGAGATAGGGATAGTTATAGATAGTTCAACTGTCAATAGGATGGAGCATGTTGAGAATTTTGATTCACGAATAATAAGTGAAGTGTCACAATATAAGATTGTAGGAATAAGTTTATTAGATATTAAAAACACACAGATATAGCTAGATATGTATTGTGAAGACGATAACGCATCAGATTTAATAGGTAGTAAGCTTAAAGTGGTGAGATTCTACAATAAAGCACGAAGGCTACTTTCAAGTATGTATTGTATTAGGGATTTTAGCTCTTCAGTCGATGTAGAGATAGATGACTGCTTACCAGTATATTCAGAAAAAGGAGAATTACTGTTTTCCTGTAACGGAAATAAGTTTAAATGCAAGTTTGCAAATGGATTAGGCTTAGTAGTAGATGTTACGAGTTTAGATATGCATTTGGATAGTTATGATAATATTAGTCCTACAATCCACTGTTGTATGTTATGTAACAGGAAAATAGTACCCTTTAATGAAATTAGTTATTTAATAGACGCAAGCATTAATGGTATCTATAAAACTCATGACTTATGTTACATATATGAGAGTATGGATGAATTTATAGTTTCAAGTTGTTGCAAGACTCTTATTTTAGCAGATTCTATTGATATAGATAAGTTAGTATTAAATTCAGAGCTATGCTTTTGTAAGATATCAAGCGATGTAGAGATAAACACTATTTATATTAGTAAGGATACAAATAAGGCGGTAGCGTGCCAAATTATATACCATTTTGTTTGTAAGTATATGTGTAAACCAATGATTGGTACTGCTGAGACTTATTATTACAAGTATTATAACGAAATTTCCAAAATTATAGACAATTCAGAGTATGATAAGCTATGGCTGTACTTACACTCAGAAAAGTGCGATATTTTAATGGACAATGCATTACAAGATACAAATATAGTTGTTTATTAGGAGTTTATAATGAAAAATAGTAGATAAGGCTATAAAAGGGGATAAACATAATAGTTTATTAGGAAAGCTAAACATAATAGTTTATTAGTAAGAGGTAAGTTATGTTAAAACATGGGGAAGTAATACTCGGAGTTATAGTTAAAAGTCCAGAGCCAGTAGAAACTATAGATGAATTTCATGGGTATGTAGACAAGTTTTATAGAATATCAGACCTTATGTGCTTAAACATAAACACAGGAGAATTATTTCTTGCAGGAACAGTAGATATAGATAGTTTGTATAATAGACCTTTATACCTAAGTAAATCCATAAAGGAAGATGTAAAAAGTAATTACTTAGTATTGCGAGATTCAATAAATAATCAAGCTGTTAGATGCGGGTTCGCTGACACAGTAGGTAGCATTAATGAATTATTAGACTTTGATACTTCGTTTCCTATATTTGACAAGGAGAATAATTTAATTAGACTGACTGGTGATGGTGAAGTGAGTATCCGTATATCAAATTATGGGTACACTAAACTATCTTATAAAGACTATTCTATGTTTAGTAGCATTTCCGTAGGTAGCTCTTTAACAACAGTTAAAAATCCATTTATAGCCACTATAGAAATGCAAGATACTGATTATTTTACAGAAGTTTCTAGTGGTGTATGGGTGAGTATCGAAGATTGCTATGTGGATGGAAATGTTAGTAATTTATTGGTAAACGATGGGATAAAGCGTGTAGTTATAGTGAAGGATATAGTTAAGAGTTTGGTTCTAAGTAAAACAGTAGACATAATTAAAGCAAAGCGTTGTTATTTAACTATATTAAATACGGTTTATATCAGTAAAGAAGCAAGCATTATCTGTATTTGCTATTTACTAGCATTATTTAATGAGGTTGCTATGGAAAGATTCGGTAGACTTGGCTTAGATGATACATATGTAATGGATACAATCTTTCAATGCATGAAAGATAAAAACTATGAGTATATGTGGGAGTACTGTAATAGGTATGAAAATCAAGATGAAATGGCAGATTTATTAAGAAATGTAGAGATAATAGTTTATTAGGAGACTAAGCTATGGGTTGCACATGGTTAGAATTTGGAATTATAGTAGATAGAAATTCAGCAGTCAAAGAAGTAACATACGATTACTCCACTTATAGAACAACAGAATATACCTATAAGATTATTGGTGTAAGATTCTTAAATGTTGCGACTAGCGAGTTTAAAGATGTTTATAGTAAAGATTTATCTGGAATAGAGTTAAACCAAAAAGAAATACATGATATAAGTGATGTAGTGGACGATTTAATTGGTGGAAGATTTAGAGTGCGTGAGTTGTATGCGAACGCTGACGATATAGAATTAAATTATTATGTTAATATGAGAACTAGAATATACAGTCGTGAAAGCGTTCATAGTGCCTTACCTGTATATGATAAAAGTGGAAACCTCTTAGTATGCTGTAATACAGACTTATGCGCATATAAATTTGTCAGTTTTTTAGAAATAGTAATAGATGCTAAAACACTTAGCTTTGATGTAACATTTAGAGAGGTTACAGAGTTAAACAGAAAGTTCAGAGTACCGCTTTTAAGGGGACTCACAAGTCCGTCATGGGATAATGCACTAAACATAATGAAAACAGATATCAAAGGGGTGTATTTGTATAATGGTTTATGTTTTGTATACAGGTATAAAGAAGATTCTCTAGTACTACCAGACGAGTGTCGCAAACTATACATTACATTTCCAGAAAGCCTTAAAACTATAGTATTTAATAAAAATATAGAAAGGATAGAAGATTATTCAGCATTTAAAATAATCTTCGTAAAAACACTCTATATACCAAAGGATGTAAAGATAGAGTTTATGTGTAGTCTTATTATATTGCTGATAGGCGATTATCTTTTGGCAAGAGACCAAGAAGCAGTAACGAGTATTAGACAGTTATATACAAATATTACAAGCTTGCATAGTGCAAAAGAGTATAATAGAATATGGGATATACTAAATAGTAGCGAGAATAATGGGATAATGCAACAAGTTCTAGGCAAGTTTGACATTAAAGTTTATTAGGTTTTTCAATATATACTATTATATGAGTAGGAGTAAATTTAGCTAGGGAGGTAGGTAAATAAATGGAGTATTTCGATGCAATAGGTGTAGTGATAGATACATCAAGTGAGCCTATATACTGTGTAAATAGAGAAGAGCCACTCTATAAAATAGAGGAGGGTATAGAGTTCGACTATGCAAATGGGGTAGTATCATATAATAAGTGGAAAGAGTATCCGTTATTTATTGGTGATAATGATGAATTTAGGTCAAATGAGTTATTTATCGGTATGGGTAGCAAGACTAATAACTATTGTTTCTACTATGTGGATAGCCGTACTAATAAAGCAGAGTATTTAGAAGCTGATGGGAATGGAGCTATTGTAGTAGATAGGTCTACCAGAGAAATAGAGATTTTAGGTAGCGAGGTAGTCTATTTTAGGTTTAGTGACTTGATTTTAATTCAGCTAAATCTAGTATCTTTAGAGTTTACTTATTTATATGGTGCAGATGCACTTACAGTACAGGAAAAGCATGACTTTGAAGTACCTCGACCAATCGGTACTTCATTCGCTTATTACGAGGATGAATTCTATGAGCAGTATGTGGATTCTGATACTAGGCTGTTAAACTATGAAAATACTTGTTGTACTACTTTTAGTAAAAATACTATAATAGTTCCAAAAGAGTGTAGATATTTTGAAATATATAATCATATAGATGTGTTGGTTTTAAACCAAGAACTAGAGTATGTGTTTATTGATTATGGTGCTTTTATAACCATAGAAGAGATATACATTTGGAAAAATGCATCAGTACGGTTAGTAAATAGTCTAATAAGTAGCCTAGCGAGGAATCTTAGACTGGACGAGGAAGATAGGCTATACACCGTTAGGGCTAAGTTACTTAGTAAAAAGTTAAATGATTTAGAATTTTACGCTGAATGCCATAGGCAAGAGTATAAAGAGTTAATAGACGAGGCATTCAAGCACACTAGCGTAATAGTTTACTAATTTTAGAGGTTTATATGAAGCACTTAGACGCTTTCGGAGTAATTATAGATACAAAGAAACTCATTAAAGACAAGGATAACATCAAGTACTATCAAGTAATAGGCTTAAGGGTTATAGATTTAATAAGTGGTGAGATTGAAAACAGGACAAGTGATTTTAGAGATGTCTATTTAACCTATGATGATGTAACAGATAATTATATTGGGTATAATACATCTAGCGGTGAGTGGAATTTTTATACTGAGCTTGATGGGCTGCCACTTATTGGCTATTTTCCAAGTGTATCAGTATATGATATTAGTACTGGTGAAGTAGATACAATAGGTGATACGGAGGTATGTTATAAGATATCCTCACTATTGTACCTAAAACTTAACCTACTTACAGGAAATTTACGCTATATACATGGATTAGATGCAATTAAGCTCACTGGTGCTGAAGATTGGGATGAAGGAGCATATACTGACACGCTAGGTATGGGTATTATATATAAGGACACAGAACTATTCAGTTACTTAACAGACCAAGAAACTGGTACAATTATTTTTGATACAACTGTTTGTGTATTTGACAGTAAGAAAAGTGTTTTATTACCTAAAGGTTGTAAGTGCTTGGATATAGCTGATGGTGGTAAAATAAATAAGCTTGTTTGTAATAAAGAGCTTGAGTACATAAAAATAGACAATGGTCGACAATTAAAGACAGTTTACATCAGCAAAGAGTCGAGTAAGGAGTTTATCTGTAATTTTATCATAAATCTAGGGTATGCCAGTCGTGGTTCATTTAGTAGTAAGTTATACCTAGCTACCTCGTCTTTTTTGGAAATATTAGAAACTTTACCTGCTGATGAAGCCTTTCAATACTGTAAAGAGCCTAAGAACAAGGAAGTAGTAGATGAAATATTGAAGAATATAGAAATAATTGTTTATTAGGAGAAAATATAGAAATATATTGATTTTAGATAAATGGCATTTATTATTTTAATAAGTGCCATTTCTATTTTATAAGGTTTTAGAGACTGGATGATAATAACCTGTAGTTATTAAAAACAATTTGGGGGCGAAAGATGGTTGAAGAGAATAGTGCAGAAAGTTCAGCAGAAGTAGTTGAAGAAATAGAAACTATCGGAGAAGAGCGGTCTAGTTATGAAAACTTTGATATAAAAAGTGAGATACAAAGAGATACAGTAAGAAGTGTAGTAGTTCGCCAGATAGACCAGATAGAGTATCCAATGGTATGTATAAATTGTGCAAAACATAAGAGAATAAATAAGTTTGCGTTGGATGGGTTAAAGTGTTTATTAGACTCCTGTCAAGTAGACGATATAAACGATGAAATACCAGTTTATATCAATACAGAGTCTTGTGTTTTAGAAGTTGGAAGAGCTTCTTATAACAAATTGTATAGGTATTTAGACAATTTTGTAAAAACCTGTATCAATGAGGAAGTCAGAGTATATAAGTTTAGCAGCTCTACGGAGAAAGAGAGAATAGATAAGTCAGACCCAACGAAAGTTATATTAAACTTATAGGATGTTATTACTTGTAGTATAAAACGATACATACCATTCGGTTTATTAGGAAGGAAAAATAATGGAGTGTGATATAGAAAGTATAAAAAGTACAACAAAAATGTTGTTTGATATGTGCGAGTTTAAACCTGTAGATGGTTTACCTATCTGTCAGCATCCATTTTCAGCTTCTACCCATGGTTGTGTTGTAGAGAATGGCAGTACTATACTTGTAGACTTACAAACATCAGATGGTGTATCTAAGTTTAGAAAATACACCTATTACATTATAGATAAGCAAGTAGATGTATACGGTGTAATGAGAATTGTAAGAGAACCATATTGGCTTACATGGTTATGGTTAAACAATCCATACTTAGATAAAAGTACATTTAGTGAGCTATTTGGAGAGGCTTGGGTGTCAGTTGAAAATTCCAATGGAGATGCGAATGTAAAGCAAAAAACACTAATAACTTGGTTTAAGTATGCAGATAAAAAGCATTTAATGTCAGAAGAAGAGTTAGCCGTTTATGAAAATTTACCAGATACTTTTACAGTATACCGAGGTTTAAGCAGTTTATCCAATAAGAAAGGTATTTCATATACAAAAAGCTTAGATGTAGCAAAGTTCTTCGCAAATAGGTTTAAGACAGATGGTTTTACACCGATTATCCTAAAAGCAGAAATACATAAAAAAGATGCCTTAGCCTTCTTTAACGGAAGAAATGAAGAGGAGATAGTGGTAGACTATCCAAGAATAAAGGATAAGATAGTAGAGATTAGCGTTTAAATAGGAGTTTAGATGTATTTAGCAGATATAATAGTAGGAGTTATCTTAGACGAGGATAGTTTAGAACAGAATAAAGAATGGTTTAAACAGAGTAACTGCTACTCTGAATCCTGCAATATATACTCCGTATGTGGGCTTGTCGGTCTTAAAATAGATTCCATGACGCTAGTAGATTTGCCTTTAAACACACGAGGATTTGTTAGATATAGAGGTATATTAGAATATGGGCATAGATACTTTGTATATGGCAGAGATGGGGGTAAAGTTTATACGCTAGGCGATTATGGAAGCCCCAGTTTACCGAGTTCTATATTAGATGCAGAGGGGTTAGTTATAAAATACAATAAAAGTTTGAAATATGACTACTTAAATAGTAGCATTTTAGATATAAAAGTTAGGCATGGACTTGTACTAGAGCTAGACTTATTAAATATAGATATGAGAATAGTAAAAGCGAATAAAGTATCTGGTAAGAAAGATTATTTTTGTAATAACCTCGATATAGAAGATATAGTAGAGAATGTTCCATGGTTATTTAACAGTAATGCAGGCATTCATGTATATAAGGATTTATCCTATATAGACTCTGATTCAGATACAGTAATTATTCCAAAAGAGTGTAGAACCATACTAATAAACAGTAAATCAACATCTACATTTGTTCTGCCAGAAGTAGTAGATGAAGTAGAGCTTATAGACGGTAGAAATATAATAAAGCACATAGCAGTTAGTAAAAATACAAGTTATGAAAGCTTGTGCAATATAATATATGGCTTACTTGGGGGTTTAATAAGCGAGTATCAATTATTTGATAGAGTGAAGGAGTTTATAGAAAATTGTGAGTATAAAGAGTGCATAGACTTTCTTAGAGACTTAATAGAATTTAAAGAAGTAATGAAAAACATAGATGTTACAGTTTATTAGGAGCATGAAATGGGGTTTAAAGCAGATATACTAATCGGAGTTGTTATAGACAGTAATTATATATCATGTGATAATGGAAAACTGTTTAAAATCACAGGTCTTGTTGGATTGGACTTTGAAAGTATGAGTGCTGTAGAGATTCATGCAGATAGTATATCAAAAGAAGTTAGGTTTTCAACTTTAAAAAAGCTAACAGATTATTATTTAAGGATTAATTGTGGTAGCTATTATTTTGTTCGTGAGCTTAATGATAAATTTGAAGAAACTGTAGTTAAAAATTCATTTGTGGTGTATAATTACGAGTTTAAGTATTTGTATACAGTAGGAAACAAGAACATCTATGTAGAACTATCAGAAGATGTTGACATAAGGATTAATCTAGAAACCTTTCACTATACTATATGTTGTAAGGATAATCGGAATGGTTCTACTGCTTTAAGTTTCAACCACTTGAAAATTAATGCAGTAGATGTAATTAACTTATTTGACTCTGCGTTAGATGGGATATATGTTTTTTCTGATTTAGTATTGGTGGATGCTGTAGAGAGTGAGAGTTTCATTATACATAGTAAGTGTAAAGATATAGTTATTAGTAATCGGTGTACCATAGAGAAATTAGTTTTACCAAAAGAGATAAACTCCTTTAACACATACGCATCATTTTTAAAATCAATGAAAACAATCTATGTAAGTAAAGAAATGAGCAAAAAGAGCCTATCCATATTATTACTTTCACTAGTGAAGCGTAGGAGTTTACCTAGTATAAGTAAAAGTCTTTTAAGTTATTATGAAGCTATGGATTATGATAGATTTTTGTCAGAAATGAGAAGTCAGATGAACAGAGCAATAATTGACAAGGCATTATATGGTCTAGATGTAGTAGTTTATTAAGAATAATAGCAAGCAGTACTGATAACACTTGTGTAAGTTGCTAAATCAAGTATAATTTTAGATATACTGCTACATCCACATCAATCAGAGATTGATGCTTGTAGATAATACAGGGAAAATAGTATTTTATTTTTGTATTGGGTAGCAGGATACAATTTATATAAATTGGAGAGATAAGTGGTGAGATTATAGACTACAGAGGGATTCGTGGTTACTGTATGTGGCAAAGAAAGTAGTTTTATTCAATATACTGTACAGTAATAATCCACCTATAGTAGATAAACAGTTAGTCAGTTATAAAAATATATAGGATATAAAGAGTTTTTACAACACAATACAATAAATTATTGGAGGAAATAGATATTTGGATAGGTTAGTAGTATATGATGTAGATGATGTGTTATTAAATACAAATGCCTGTTTATGTGAGTGCTTAGGTATAGATATAAATACATTAGATTGTTGGAATCTATATAGACATCCACTAAGAGAGCAGATACTTATGAAATATCGTGATAGAGATATTTACGAAAATGCTAGTTTATGTGATGGTGCAGAGCAAGTGCTTAGTATAGCAGAGAACCTTATGATTCATACAGGGTGTTCAAACAAGGATACAGCACAAGCTAAGTTAGACAGGTTAGTGCAACTTGGTTTTAAAGAGAATCAAGTAATACTGGATTTTAGTAAAGAAAAGCAAATGCTAGACTGTTTCGTGCAGGTAGAGGACAGTTTCGAGAATTTAGCAAGAAGTACGGCAGAACATAAAATTCTAATCAATAAGCCTTGGAATCAAAAGGAACTAGAGCCTAGAATGGTTAGGGTAAATAGTTTATTAGAGGCAAACGACAAGGTTAGAGAATATTTAAGTTTAAACTAAGGAGAAGTAGAATTTAGGAGCGATTTCGCATGGGAATACAAACTAAGTTAATACTCGGTTTAGTGATAGGAGATAGAGAGCGAGGACATAGTAGAGATATAGCTTTATCTGGAAGTATAGACCATGCTACATTCGGTGTATACCCAATACGGAAAGTTAGGGCTTTAGACTTACTAACAAATAAAGTAGAAGATTATAGTACAAGATATGTTACAAGTTCTAAGGATTTTATTGGTAGGTCGGATAAATCATTAAGACTGGTTGGAAAATCACTATTTATACTGGAAAGCAGTTCAATTTACAGAAACCTATCTGATTCTAGTTATCAGTACATGATAATGACATATGGATATAAAGGAAAGAAATCATCTGTATATCTACTTAAAGGTTTTACCTGTCCTATATTTCATAAAGATAGCGGTATTATGGGTATAAACAGCAGTACCATATCGTACTGGACTTTTGATACACTAAAAGTATCAGTAGATTTATATACCTATCATTTAAGCATTGAAGAAGTTGATACTTCTAATGAATCAAGTTATAATAGGAATTTATGCTCAGCTACAATACTACATCCAGAGTCATTCAAGGCTCTTTTTGAGAAAGATGGTGATTTGTATAAGCTAGGTTCAGTTTATTTGATTGAGAATGGTGTTAGAATAAAAGAACTTGTACTTCCATCAGATTGTGCTAGTATATTTTCAAGCTATGGGATTGCAAGCATAGATACAATAGTTTTTCCAGAGAATATAAGAATGGTGTATTTATTAGATATAGGAGATTCTATTAAAACTGTAGCAGTAAGTAAGAAAATGAGCAGAGAAGCATTAAATTGGTTGCTTATGAGTTTAGTGGCAAAAGCAGACAAAAATATATTAAATGATGTATACAATGCATTTAAGCCATTAAGCAATGAAAAAATTCAAGAATTTGTAGATAAACACAAGAAGGATATAGATGAACGGTTACAAAGTGTGGAAGTTGTAGTTTATTAGGAGGTTACTTAAGAAAATATTTAATTACCTAATAGAGCTGGTTAGTTTAAAAAATTACGGGCATAACTGCAATAAGTATCCGTAATTTTTTATTTATAAAATTTCGCTTAGAGCAGATAACCGTATGCGTTTTTCTAAACATAAAAATAAACAAATTTCTGTTCCTATAAAGTATAGCACGAATATAAATTCAATAAAACATTTATGAAACAGCAAAACCATGCACTATAGATTCAATAAGTATGCACGATAGATGGCAAGACCGTTCGAGACAAAATTTTCCGAGGAAAAAATCCAGTCCATTTTTTGCCAGCCTTGGGCTGGGCGTCTTCTGCCCAGCCTGTTTATCAGAGAATAAACGAAAAATCAACTGTAAATATAGACTAATTTTTGTAAGCGTGTTATAATAAACTTATTATTTAGTTAAGTTATCTGATAAGTTGATAAAATATATCGTGTAATAAATTATTTAGAGAGGTTTAGGGATGTTTATATGAGTCGCTATTTTGTAGGTATTGTCGTTAAAGAGGTTGAGCCATCAAAATTGATTCCATTCGGTCTAAGGTATTTAGATTTAGAGACACTTTCTACATATGACTATCCGTTTACATTAGAAACATTAAATACTGTTGGTTTTAAAATATTCACAATATATAAAGATATGTGTATCAGATTACTTAATACAGGTAGGTTATTAGATGCATATTGTGGTGAATACTGGTACAATGGTACTGATTTAGTTTTTCCAGAGAGTGGTGGTTTAAGCATATCAGTACTCATTCAAGTAGATGATTTTGGAGGAAGTAATCGGTTAGGTGTTATATATGATTGTTTGAAAAAAGAAGTTTATGTAGTTATGTATCCAGACAGCTTTAACGATTGGTTAGCCATCTCAAATTCGATAATTCCTATAAATATTAAGTATACAGATAGTAGCTTTTTCCTTTCTGAAGTATCGTTCTGTTGTGTACATAGTAATGTGATTTCATTTAGAGAGTCTATAAAGCTAAGTCAATTATACGAGTATAAAGGTTGGTCTATACTATTTGACCGTATTTTGGTGGTAGATAAATTAGATATTAAAGATTTTATAATTCCAAGCAATATACATACATTAATTTTAGGCTCAAAGGCTCTAAATGGGGTAGTTAATTTAGTTATACCAAAAACAGTAGAATATTTAGTTTATCCAGAGTTATTAAATATAATAAAAACGAAAACAAAACGAAAAACTATTTATATAGACGCTGAAAAACAATATACTGTACCATTTATGACTAAACTATTAGCTACTCTGGATGGATGTAGTATTTACGACATTAAAGAGACTACTAATATTCTTGCGAGTAGAATTAAAGAGTGTGGCATAGACCTAGAGTTTATCTAGGAGTATATCTATGTTTAAGTTTGTAAGCTTAGTACCTAAACAAATTATAGAAGATTCCTATGTGATAGATAATATAAAGTATATAGATACAGATACTTTGAATATACTCACAAAAGATATAGATAATAAAGACTATAGACTATCTACTATATGAACAAATATACGAATAAGAGAAAACAGGTATGAAAAATCTTTACATTTGCAAGGATAAACCATATACAGAGGATTTTCTGTTAAATATATTGAGTTCATTTATTGACACAAAGTATATTGCGTTGCTAGGTTTAGACTCGGATAAGCTTAGAGATATGCTTTTAGAGTACATTAATGTTGAGTTTATTTAGGAGGATGTATGAAGTATTTAATACCTTGCAGAATGGAGACTAATGATTATGGCGATGTTGAGTTTTTTAGGTTTTTTGACACGAAGAAAGAAGAAGTAGTGCATATTGAGCCAGATTCTGTAGTTAGTTTATTAGACTGTATTCATACATTGGGGAACTCTAAGCTATTAAGTGTAGATGATTTAATAAACTATGTGCTTATGGCTGATTTTTCAGATACAGATGAATTTGATGCCGTTGCTTATTGTGTATGTAGAAATGAAGAGGATTGTTTCTTATTATTTTTACCAAAAGAGGAGAGGTGTGTATTTTTATCTAGGAAATCCTACTTGATTGATTCCTATTGCAAAAAGAGTAAAAAGCTTAATGATTTGTTTGATAGTATGGTCTATGAAGATTATATCAGTTTGGATATAGATATTACATATCCAAACCTAGACCATCAGTTTTTAAAGATATATAAATATTGCGGTACTGGAGTGTTTATTGTGGACAAACTATTAAATATGAGTGGAGATACATTATTGCTTGGGGAAGAGCTGGTTTACTTAACTGATATAGAAAATACTAAAAAAGGTATAAGCAATTACAGTAATATAAAAACTGTTGTTTTTCATAAGAACACAAAAGCCATAAATCATAGTGTATTTAGAGCAAGAGTATTAAGCACAGTACGGACAATCATGTGCAGTAGGAAAACCGAGCATTTCGGATATATCCGAAATGTAAAAGTAGAATACTACGATTAAAGATATTACTGTTATATAGGTAAACAAATATTTAGTGGAGGTGCTTATGAAACAGAAGCAGAACAAGATATATGTTATAGCCTATGTAATGAGTGAAGGAAAGCTTGTAGGTGTTAGAATAACAGACTTATGTGACGGAAAACACGAGGTAAAATCAGTTAGTTTGCAAGACCTAGCAAGAGTTTATAAGTCTTATCCAAATATGTTTATGAACATAGGCTTAAAAGATGGGCTTATAACTTTTTATAAGGTTAAGTTTGCACAAATCAATGAAAAAGGTAGGCATATTACAGACAAGACATGGATAGTAGCAAATAAACTAGGGAATGTAGGGTATACCTTTATCTGTAGTGATGGAAAAGTAAAGAAACTAAGAAGTGTAGATAGTCTTACCTTGTGTAAAGAGCAAAATGTTTGCAATGTATTAGTAAACGATAATCCAATTCGGCTAGTACCGATAGATTCTGACTTAGAATTTGAAACTATTAAGCTATCCAAGTCTACAGTAGATACCTCTATAAATAACCTAAAAATAGGTTTAGTAATGAATAAGAATAAGAAGATAGTATCTGTTTCCGAGGCAGAAGTTCAAAATAACCTAGCAAACGAGGACAAGGATATAGTAGGCTTATCAGATAAACAGATACAAGCTTTACAAGCCTATTATTTGTGGTATACAACAGATGCCTATTCATTCCTGTCAGAAAATAGGGTGTTTAAACTAAAAGAGAATAAAGCAATCATACTATCCAAGTTAAAGAAAGATTACGAATGGCATTTTGCAGGAATTATAGATGGTTGGTTTAAAGGAGCGTTTAAGTGTACTTTAGGTCATCCGCTTCGTTATAAGTACATAGTTAACGGTTATGCTACTCATGAAGATTACTTAAATCGAAAGATAGCACAAGTTATAGAGTTCGGTGAAGAGTGCCATGCCGATTTCTTCGAGATACCTAGAGAAGAGTTAGCAAAGTTAAAGAAAATCAGAAAGTTTATGAGTGAGGAGTTAAATCTAATAACCGAGGCTAAAAGAGCGGAAGTAGAGGACGGTAATGAAAAATATTGGAGTACTCTATGGGGTTCGGTAGATTTTCTAAGAAAAGTAGTAGAAGATAAAAATATAATACTGCTTACTAAGATGTTTGGAAGTAAAGTAGCACAAACATTAAAGCTGTTTACAGATTTAGACATACCATACCCAGACAGCCTAGTAAAAAAAGCTTGTGAAGAGGCTTACGGAAATAGCGAGTACTATTCAGATAAAAACAGAGCTAAAGAGTTTATTAGAATGCTAGTACCAAGAGACTATCATGGTACACTAGACGAGTTACAGGCTTTAGACGACTGTTATTTTAAAGATATGTGGGAAAGGCTGTTTAGATACACAACTTACTACGCTTTGGGTGGTTCTTATGCTTATAATCCATTAGCCAATACAGGTAAGCGATATGGGGCTTTAAATAAAGAAACACGATACATCAGAGCAAAAGAGATACAGCCATTTAGACTTATAGGTCTAGGTATCGGAAGTACATACGGATACAGTCAGTTTATGAGGGCTATGGACTTACTGCAATACATTTTCTATATAAAACCATATTATACAGAAGAGATTAGAGCAGAACTTAACTCTGATAACGCTAGAAAATACAACAGAAGAATTGCAGAGTATATTTCCTGTTATGATTCGGCTTTTAAGTCTGGTGGATTTAGTGACGCTATACATTTAATGCAAGGTTTACCCTACACGCCAGAAGCAAAAGAGGATAAAGTAGATGTTTTAGCAAGATTCTTAAATGATATTAGCGAGGTAGGTTTATTAAAGCTATTAAAACAGGATTTCTATAAAAAGACTGGTTTAGACTTTATAAAAATGATTACGAAAGAAGCAGGAACTTATAGAAAGACACTAAAATCTAGCCTAACCATAGAGTGTGAAACAAAACATATAGGAAATGTTAAGAACATACATATAAAATTCGGGGAATATGAGTATAGTTTCTTAAACATGGATTATGATAAGTTACCTGTTGAAGCATTAGTTTATTTAGGAAAAGAAATAGACTTACAGGATAGCCTAGTAGTGCAGGAGCTTAAAGAAGCACAGAAACAAAAAGAGTTAGAGACTACCAGAGTTTTAGATAGGCTAGAGAATGCCTTTAGAAGTTTAAAAGGGGATAAGTCAGACTACAGAGAACATATCATAAAAGATATGTTTAATCGCGGGAAGAAGTACGAAGGACTATCAGAAAAACAGAAGTATATAGTAGATTCCTATTTAAATCACGAGACACCTGTATCAAACAATAGCTTATCAAGTGAAGATAAGCAAGCAATCGAGGGCATACTCGAAAAGTGTAAGCAAAACGAGAAGTTAGCAGTACATATAAAGAGCAAATCGGCAATAGCCTTAGAAGTACTTAACACAGTAATTCGAAACGGATATATGACCGATAAACAGCGTAAGTATATGAACATTGCGCTAGAGCTGACGAATAACTTTAAAAATTAAATAAAATGGCTTGGTAAAAAGTTACCTTTTTGAGGTGTTGTCGTAATACTAGGTATAAAATGAAATAGAAAGAGAAAAAAGCGATGACATTCAAGAATTTTGCCTTAGTTCTTGCAAGTGCTACGATTTTGAACGGTGTTTATCTGTATTCTACTGAAAATGCAGATTTACTACACAAAGAAGTGGTATTAGACAAGAACCTATTGAATGGATTAGACGCTATGAAGGATTTAGCGTCTAATTCTGTCTTACATGGAGATACAGAAATAAAGCCTTGGAATTTACCTGTTAATACTAAGGAACTTAATGCAGATTTGCTTATGTTCTGGACTGAAGAGCATAGAGATGGTTTACTGTATAGCTATACAGATGAACCATTAGACTATGGAGAAAATACAGGAAATATTAAAGATAGTTCAAATTTAGCATTACTCAAGGTTTATACTTATGGTATGTTAGAAAAGCTTAGTGGAAATGGTTTAAAGGCATATACAGTTTTGAGAACCAAAAGCAAGTACGATAATTATTCGTTAGTTTTGCTAAGCTTAGAACCGTCTATAGGAATTGATGATATAAGTATAGAAAATATGCTAATATCAAAAGAGCCAAAAGATACGAAAGGAATTATAAGATTCCAAGATAAAGTGTTTATTGATGGCACTTTGGATTCCAGCTTATCTAGGTTAGAGTACGAGAACAATACAGATGTGGTTTATCTGAATTATACATATGATATTATAGGAAGAAAGGAGGAGTTATATGATTTAAGGAATAAATTTGATTTAGATGTTATTTACAACGCTACTGGGCAGAGTTTCAAGGAAAATATGTTAAGATTAAATGCAAAGTTTGATGATAGTAAGTATCTTACAGAGGATAAAGACTTTGTTGAGTTGAGTGTTACAATCAGTATAGCTTTTGCGCCAGATACAATAAATAGCTTACTTGATGGAGAAAGTAAGCTAAATTATAGGCATATAGGGCAAGCTCAGAGTAGTTTCGAGGATTTATTCTCAATAAGAGTAAATAACCAGTTTGATTTACAGTTTAAGAGGTAGTGTTCATGGAGGTAAGAAATTTTATTTATGTAGATACGGAGAATGTTGGATGCTCATTTTTAAAGTTAGTACACCAGTTTGAAGGACATACAGAGTTTAAAATTCTAAATGGTGGAAGGTTAAGTGAGGAATATGTTAAGCCCTTCTTTGATACGGCAAGAGCCACATTTGAGCTAGTTCCAGTATCAGTAGGTACAAAAAATGCAATGGACTTTGTATTAGTAGAGTGTTTAACCTATACAGCATTGCAAAATACTATTTATAGTAGACACATTATCCTTAGTAAAGATAATGGATATATGCCAGTTGTAGAGCATTTAAGATGTAAAGGTTATGATGTAACAGTTAGCAAAAGTATAGAAAGTGCTTTTGATAGACTAAATCACGGATTGCCAAAGCTAATAAATGCTATTTCAGATAGTGGCTATAAGCTTAATGTAGACATTAAGAACAATGTTGTAGATGTAGAGAAGAAAATTAGTTAAAGAAATGGAGTATATAGATATGAAAATGGATGAATTGTTGCTTGCTAGTTTTGGAGAAGAAACCACAAAAGTAAATGTAAAGTTCTCTAAAACTATCCAAGTAAAGCAGTACGAGCCAGAAACAGTAACAGTAGAATCAGAGTTAGAGTTTAATGGCAGTTTATTAGGGATTACACGGGATACAATCACGAATGTATTACAAAGTACATTGGAGTACTCTGTACTATGCCACAACTATAAGAAAGGATTAATTACAAAGGAAGAATTTGCTAAGAGTAAGGAAAACCTAGAGGAAAGTGCAGAGGCTATTCTTAATAAGTATGAGAAACTTACAGGTTCTAGTAGATATTCTTTGTTAAATCTGCAACAGCAATAAATATTAAGGAGAAAGCATGGGAAAAAGTGGAAATGCGAATTTATCCAGTACAGATGATTTAGAGTTTGATTTTTATGTTGGAGATAGCAGTAGGTCTAAGTTAGATTTAAAAGACAGTAAGAAAAAATCAAACAAGAGAAAACCTAATAAGTTTGTGGTTGTATTGGCTTTATTAGTGTCAATTCTTATGGTAGTAGCGTTTGGTGCTTATTCGTTTCTTACAAGGGATATTCAATCCGAGAGAGAAAGGGTATTGGTGCAGTCAGATAGTGTAAAGAACGCAATACAATCCTATGAGTTATCTGTAATGCCATTTATGCTAGAGTGTATATCCTATAATAAAACAAGGGATTTAGCTTATGATACAACATTGTCTGCGATTAAAGAGTTTGAGTTATCAAAAAGAGATTATACAGCGTATAGCAAGTTAAAAGAGCAAGTAGATAGCTTTATATCATACTCAAAGACAATAGACGGTCTTAGTGATATTCAATCCTATAAGAGTAAGTTAAAAACACTAAGTGTAAATGAGGAGTTAGTGGATAAGAGTGTAAAAAACTATAATACTGTATTAGATGAGTACACAAAATTTTTATCCAGTACAAAGTATAAGTTTATATGGAGTTCTAAAGAGTTTTCGATAATTGGCAAGTAGAACAAGCTGTATAGGAGAAGAGTACAGTTTAAAATAGCAGAAAAGGAGTGTGAGTATACAACAGGAGGTTGTAACAATGGAAGTTTTAAAGGCTAAAGAGATAGAGAGATATGGTTTAGAGTTAGGAACTTTGGAAAAAGAGTTAGCAAAGAAAGTAGTTTATGACATATCCGAGGAAGTACACGAATCTTCCTATAGAGCTGACAGTATTAGTTTAAACACGATAAATGTGTACGATTTAGATATCCATAAAGGTAGTTTATTAGGGGAAGATGAAGATGACGAAGTAAGTGATGAACTACTGCAAGAGTACTATAAGTTATTTAATACTGATATAGAGGAGGACAATACTGGGATTTTTTCTGATTGTGCTATTGATTGGCATGATGGTAAAGACAAGTGTGTAGAGTTTTCGTCAGTAGACGATAACTATTCATTTGAAGAGAAAGAGGAGGAAGATACAGAATACGCTGAATTACTGGCAGAAGAGGATACAGAGTACAATATGTTCATTGATACGCTAATCAAGTTTGACAGTTCAGTAGTACCGAATTCATTAAGTGATTATCTTCCATTAAGCGTTTCGGAGTATATAAGTAACTTAAACAACGAAAGTATATCTAGCGAGTGTTTAATAGCATCACTACAGAAAAGTGTGGCTGATGTGGAAAAGCTCATTCATAATACTAGGTATATTAATAGTTTAAAATTTTACTTGGCGAAAATTAATGGAAACAATCGAGTTAGAGTCAAGAAGTGTGAGACTATTAATAACTATGTTGAAAGACTTATTGAGGACATTGATAAAAAGGATGTGTTAGACCTTATTTATGTAATAGGAGATTTTTAAGCAATGGAATCTATCTTAAATGTGGAAAGAGTTATAAAAGAACGGAAGGAATTTAGGGAAAAGTTTACAGACTATGTAAATAAGCTATATATCCGTTCAAATAAAGAGAAACAAAAAGAATTTTCAGATTTAAGAAAGATAAACCTAGACACAATAGTAGAAAGTGGAATTTTCTATGTAAATGAGCCTGTTGAATTAATGATTCCAGAGTATATAAGTTTATTAGAACAGTTCGGTTTAATTGCAAGTGCAAATGATAAGCCAATATACTCACAAAGATGGGTAATCCCCATTAGGGATAAGGACAACATGGTGCAAGCCTTGGTTGGTTATACAAATAAGGCTGATGAAAGATATGTTTACTCTACCACAGACTTCTATCTTAGAGGTGATACGCTATACGGTGAAGAACAGTTAAATCAAGCAATAAAAGATGGTTATGCTGTTTTAACCGAGGGTATTACAGATGCTCTACACATTAGGAGTTTAGGGTTTAGTAATATATTTGCAAACTGCGGTACTAGACGGGGAAATATCAACTTTTTAAGGCTTAATCGCCTAAAATATGGATTGATAAGAATACCAGATAGAGATATCGCAGGGGACAAAACAAAAAGAACTTGGATAACTGATAAGTATATAACATTAGTTACTCCACCACAGTACAAAGATAGTGACGAGGTGCTAAAAGATGAAAGATACATAGAACTATTTAAGGCTTACTTAAACGAAGCCATTCGAATTATGCGTGAGGAACAGTTTATAGGGGATTTAGAAATAAACTTTATTTAATTAGAGATACGCACTAATACACGACAAAACACGGGAATACATGAAAATTGAATATGGAAGCTTTAAATGTAATAAATTAAAAACAATAATTAAACACTGGCAAAAAGTATTAGAAATTAAAAAACTAAAACTAAGAATTTTAAGATTAAGAAGGAGAATTATTATGAACGCATTTTTACAGTTAGGAAACAGAGTTGGTTCTATTAAGCAGTTTGTTGAGGCATCTGATAACGGCAACGGGCTTCGGTATAGAGGAGATGTGGGTGTATCCCATTTAGTATACTTCCCGTATCAAGAAGTTAAGAATGACGATGGCACAGTTACAAAAGAACTTATTGCATTACAGGCAGGAGTGCATGATTGGACAACAGCAGATGGAAAGTATCATGCTACAATCTGCACGAATGGTAAAGTATTGAAAGACAAGGACGGAAATGTATTATTTGACGGTACTTGCCCATTCTGTAACAGAGTATCCGATGCATGGGAAATCTATAAGTACAGAATGAAGTATGAGGAGGAAACCTGTGGTTTAACTGGTGACGCATTAGCAATCCATTTAAAAGGTACTGAGGATAAGAAGAAGCAGGGTGTATCCACCGAGTTTAACAGAGAGCGTAAGGTTAAAGAGGCTAAGTCCTTTATGTATGTGCTTGTAGCCCTCATTGAAACAGATAACAATCTTAATCCTGTAATTGGGCAGGATGGTGTTCCTGCTTATAGCTTAAAGGTTATGAGATTATCTGAAGGTCAGGTAGAGAAGCTTAACCAAGCTATTAAGGCAAATGGTGATGAAAGCCTTTGTGGTGTGGAGTTTGTATTTGCTTATCCTGCTATTGATAGTGGCGATAGAAATACTCAGCTTATGCAGGCTATGCAACAGAGAACTGTAAATATTCGTGGCGAAAAGGCAATGATATCTGTTAAGTTCCCAGAGTTTGCAAACCGTGTTAACGAGGATGCTAGAACATTCGAGTGGGATGGTTTAGAGAGAGCTTTCCCAGAGTTTACCGAGATTTCCGCTTCTTCTTTGAAGAAGACCGTGGAAGATATGTTTACCGAGTGGGATAAGTATGTAATTGAGAAGAAAGAAGTAGACGAAAGAAAGAAGAACGGGGAGGAAAATGTTGAAGAGCCTTTATACCTAGAGTATGCTAAGAGTACTACATCTAATAACCCTGCTCTTAGCACAACTACAACTGCAGGTGGTATAGAAATGCCAAAGTTAGGTAGTGGAACTGCCTTTACAGAGGAAATGAATCATCCAGTAGAAAACGCTCCATTAAGTGAGTTAGATGTAAATATGGAGATTTAAGTCATCTACCTTTCGTAACAGTTATAGGCTACTCCTAGTTGAGTAGCCTATATTTATAAAAACCATAACGGAGGGTTTATGAAGTACAGTAAAATTAAGACATGGAGAGTAAAAGACTTTAGGTGTATAGGCGATATTACACTAGACTTTACAAAGTCTCCGATTATCTCATTAGTAGGGGATAATGAATCTGGAAAGACAAGTATAGTAAAAAGTTTCGGTGTATTAGGCTGTAATGCGGAGTCCATGTCTCAAAAAGGATATATCAGAGACAATACAAGGGGTTTTGGTATTGCCTGTGAGTTAGAAGATGGTACTGTTATAAACAGAACCAAGACAGATACAACAAACACAATAGATATTTTAAAAGAGAATGAGACCGTATATAGTACGGATAAGATAGACAGAGGTTATGGTGTACCAGTAGAGTTAGAGAAAGAAATGGGTTTATTGGTAGAACCAGAGACAGGTGAGTTATTGCAAGTAAGAACTTATATAGATAACCTGTTATTTGTTACCACTAGTGGTAGTGAAAACTATAAGGTTATGTATAATGCCTTAAAAGTAGATAATATCTCAAAGGCAATAAAGAGCGGAATCAATGAAAGTAATAACATTACATCAAAAGTAAAAGAGTTGGAAAGTGGACTAAATACGCTTAGAGATACAGTACTTAACATAAAAGTGTTAGATACAGAAAGCGTTGTAAAAGTTCGAGATAAGATTAAGTCAAATTTACTTATCAAGATGAAGCTTGAAAAGCTTTTACAGCTTACAGAAAGTGTTAGCAGATTAAGCAATAAGCTAAAGTTTTCAGAGGAACTTAATAAAGCAGGAGAGTTAGATATAAACTTGGCTTTAAGAATGGAAAACTTAGTATCTTATCTAAATTCACTTAGAAAGTTAGAAGAAAGAGTTAAGAAGCTGTCGTCTGTAGAGTCTTTACACGAGATTAGTCTCACGAGTACAGAAAAGTTAGGAAAGTTAGTGTCTTTCTCACGGGAGTTAGATAAGATAAATCTTAGTAAGTATAAAGGTTTGCAGAGTTTATCAGAGATTAGTCTTACTACAGCAGATAAGCTAAAGTCTTTAGTAGATTCTGTAAATAAGCTTACAGAGTTAAAAAATAGTATTGCTAGTTATTCCGCACTTTCTAGTTTATCAGAGTTACGAACAGATAGTTTAGACAAGTTTACTAGGTTAATAGATTTATCTGATGAAGTAAATAGGCTTATCAATGTTACTAAGCAAAAGAAAGAAGATGGAGATAAGTACTATAGCTTAATCAGAGAAAGTGGTCTAAGTGTTACAGAGTGTCCTAATTGTGGTTCATCTGTTGTTGTAGACCTAGCAACATAGGGGAGTATATGAAAAGATTGTTGTTATGTGGGGATATGCATTTATCATCAAAGAATAGAGGTGGACACAAGGATTACCCTAGCGAAAGTTTGTTCTACTATAATTATATTACTGATTTAATCAAGCAGTATAATTGTGATTATTCCATCGACTTAGGGGATTTAACTTACGGTCGCTTTAATACATTGGAGTATCGTTTACAAGTAGAAGAAGCACTTTCCAAGAGAAAAGAAGCAGTTAACGGCAACTACTATGTGCTTAAAGGGAATCACGATGAGGCTACCTATGGCTTAACAGAATATGAGTTCTACTTAGACAGATATTTCCATGGAAGTACAAACCTACTCATAGATAATTTAAACTTAGTTATGGTGGATTTCGGAAAAGAGCAAGAAATAGAGCCTATATTCCTAGATAATAAGACAAACATTATTCTAGCCCATAACTATTTTAAGTTTGAAAGTAGTATATTACCGAACTTTGGTACTCCTATCCTTTTAGATATGTTTAGTAATTGGTATGGTGCAGATTACATTATCTCAGGGCATATCCATTCAGAGCTTATTCAAAAAGGAAATATCAAGAAAACAGATACGGTAACAGGTGTTACCCATGGAAAAGAGTGTATAGTACATAATCTACCATGCTTAGCTAGAACAGATTATAGTAAAAACCTGCCAGATAAAGGAAGTGTAGTTTTACTTGATGTTTATGATGATAAAGTAGAGTACCAAAGAGTAGAGGTAGACTTGTTACCTGTTGAAGAGTGCTTTAACATTGAAAATATCCTAGATAAGAAAGAAACAGCAAATGAAACTGTAGATATTAGGGATATTATTACAGAACTTAATAAATTTGAGTTAGTGTTGGAAAGTCCAGAGGTAAAAATCAATTCCTTGAATGTAGAGCAAAGATACAAGGATAAAGCCTTAGAACTATATAAAAACGCTACGGAAAGTAAATAAGGAGACTTAAATGAATCAAGAATTAGTTGCAAGAGTTAAGGAATACAATAAGAACTATAAGCTTGCCATGGCAGACTTAAACAAGTCTACAGCACAAATCAATGTTTATGAGCAGGAAATTGACAAACTATGCAAAGAACTGTCAGAAGTTATGGGTGTTCCCGTTACAATGGATAATGCCTTAGAATTGTATCAGCAAAAGTGTAAGGAGATTGAGAATAACCTGCAAATCGGTGAAGAAATTATTGAACGATTAAATAGTGCAGTAACGGAGCCACAAGTACAACAAGTACCTACACAACAGCCAGTACAACAGCCAGTACAACAGCCAGTACAACAGAAACAAGCTCCCGTACAAGACTTGTCAGCTCCGTTAGGAGAGCCGTTAAATACAGTAGGTGTTAAAAATACAGTAGAGGATGATGACGATTTTGACAGTATCGGAAGTAATAGCTTTACTACTGATGTAGACGATATTTAAGGAGTAATACATGAAATTACAGTTAGATAGTCTAAACAAGTTTATCGGCGGTGTTAAGGCATTGAGTGGAAATGCTCCTATATACGGAATACTGTTAGAAATCCTAGATAACAATGTAAAACTTATCTATACAGATGGAAAGAAAGCCTTATACAATAAGGTAGATGCTGTAGTAAGCAGTGAAGAGGTTAAGCTTGGCGGTGTAGTATTTGAGTATAATACCCTAGCAGAAGGCTTACAGAAAACACAAGCCAATGGAAATTTAAAGGTAAGTCAAATAGACTTTGATTTTTCCAGTCTACACGAGGAAAGAGTGAAGGCTAGTGCTACAAAGTATATGCTTTTTGAGGATGGGGATAAGCAAGTAGAAACACAAGTTTCCGAAATTGAGTTTTACATTAAAGCTTATACACGGGATACCACAGTCAATAAGTATAAGCATTTAGTGCAGTTTGACTATGATACCTCAATATTCGGCAATGAAATCGCAGATATATGGAATGTATCCGATTTTACCAATCTAATTCAAAGATTAAGTAAGGGAGACGATGGTAAGTCGGCTAATATTTCTAGTAAGCGTAATGTAGGGTTTATTGTGAATAGAAATAGTTTATTCTATATTTCCAGTAAGGCAGATATCAATCAAGGCTTTATTATCACAAAGTTTATGTGCAAGGCTATGTTAGAGATTATTTCTAAGTTTGAGCCAAGTACCTTAAAACTATCCGTTACAGATGCGTTATACTGTAGCGTTTATACAGAGGACTTTGGTGTTTGGTTTGAAATGATGAAGTTCCGTGAGATAGATGGAAAAATGCTAGGGGAGTATGAAAGAGTAACAGGTACAGATAGTGTTAGATCCTATAACGATATTGAAATCCTGTTAAACCGAGAAGCTACCTTAGATATGGTTAAGGCATCTCAGGTAGGTAAGCGTTTAGATAGCGTGGATACTGAAATTTTATCTATTGATTATGCAAATAGTGAGCTCATCTTTGGAGACGAGAAGAGTGGAATGTCAAAGTTAGGGGTTCAACTTAGGCATAAAGACGAGGTAAGTAAGTCAAAACTAGGCGTAGTTTACAAGGTATGGGAAGATATTCTTGGAAACTGCACTGGGGTTTATGTAAGACTTGGAATTGAGCTTAAAGATGATAAAACAGTTTATATGAGATTTGCCGATTTAGACACAGAAAACAATGCAGTAAACGCATATATGTATACTATCTCTACAGAAAGGACTTAAAATGCAGGATACTGAAATTATGGCATTTATTAAGAAATGTGACGATTTGGAAAAGATTAATCTATCAAATAAGTTACAGATTGAAAGTCTAAACAAAGAGATAGATAAGTATGTAAGTTTACTGGATTCCACTAGAGAAAAGCTTGATGTAGTGATGAATGCCATTGCAATTCTAAGAGGTATTCAAGATGAATCGGTAAAAGCGTCTTATAAAGAGATTGAGTCTAGGGTAAACGATGTACTTTCTAGGGTGTTTACACATTCCATTAGAAGAATAGAACTAGTGGAAAGTACTCTAAGAATGAAGTATCCTCAGTTAGAACTTAGATTAATTGTGGAAGGTGGTAAGATTCGTTCTTTAAAAGACGATTCTGGTCATGGAATCATGCAAATCATAAGTTTAATCTGTTTACTTAGCCTAATAGTAATTACTGGAGGTAGACGGCTAGTAGTATTAGACGAGGTACTTAGTGGTTTATCAGTAGACGCTAGAAAGACTGTAAGTGATGTATTAAACCAGTTTACAGAGTTAGGTTTTCAGTTTGTAGTAAATGAACACCTGTTTATTCCAGATAACGCTTATGTATACAAGTTAGAGGTACATAACGGTGTGTCTGAGGTAGTAGACAACTACTTAAATACAGGGTTTAGGCTGATTAATGAATCAGACGAAGATATTTAAAATGCAGAGTAGATTTTATAGATTTGGGTTATGCTTTTAGCATAGCCCATTTTTAATTAGTATAAATTCGTATAATATGTGTTATATAGGAAAAGCGATAATATTATGGGAGGTGTTTTTATTATGTCAAATAAGTTAAATATATCAAAAACAGTAGCTAGTAGCCTTTTTCTACCCATGTCAAGTGGGGATGTAAAAATGCCTTTATACAAGAAGTCAGATACTTACAGGGCAGATGAAAATTCTTATGGAGAACCCTCTATATCAGATGAACTATGGGATAAAGAGGTGCAAAGTATATATACAAGTCCTAGAAATGTGAGAAGAATTATAATAGGGAAGGAATATATTGTAAACCTGTTCTGGAAAGAGATGGTAGAGGCAAATAAAAAAGGAAAAATGTTTGCTAAGGCTAAAACAGGCATAATAAATACTTCTGAGACAGAATTTAGCTTTTCAGAGAAACCTGCATTGTTATCCTTAAATAAGTGGGCTTTATCCAATATAGAGAGTATTTACTTAGACCTATCCGCATTATCCTGCAATAGCTTTCCTTATTTACTGCCAAAACAGGTATCGGATAACGAGATAACACATACTTTTAACACAGTAGTAGATAGTTTAATCGGAGGAGACTATAAAAGCAGATATAGTAGATTAAAAGAAATAGTATTATTTACTTCTATATCGGATTATAACTTACTATTAAATGCTGAATGCATAGACAGTAAAGTTGTTGAGCAGTTATTAAGTAAAGCAGTAGAGTTAAATATAACTGATTTTAGAGTGCTTAAGTATGATAAGTCTAAGCTAAATCAGTTAGAATATAATACAAATTTTACAGCAAGTCCAAACATATATCAGTTCGATAAAGAGTACTTAGTAGACTACTTTAGGGACTTGTGTAGAGAATTTGACAGGAAAAAGAAAAAACATTCAGAAGAAACAAATTCAACACAAAAAGAAAGTAGTGCAGAGAGCGAAATAGAGAAAGCGTTAAAAAGAATTAAGCTTAGTGACACATCAAACAGAGCGTTTATCGGTGCATTACAGATAATAGGGCATACTGATATAAAAGCTATTTATGAGAGTCTATCTGATGAGTTCAAGGAAGAAAACAGGGGTTTATTCATGCAAGCCTTTGCAGACAGTTCTTTATATTTAGGCTAGGAGGGTATAAATGAATATAGAACAGAAATTAGTAAATTATGCGTCTTTAATAGGGTTAGTAGGTTCAAATAAAGTAGATGATAAGTTTTTAATCATGTTTTTACAATTAAACTACTTATACCAAAATATACCAAATCCAAAAGATATAAATACAGCTAAAACTGAGGTAGCTAGGGATTTATACACAAGAATAAAGAATAGTAGTGATTCCTACAGTCAGTTTTTAGACTTGGATAGCTGTAGGCTTGCTTTTTACACATTATTGAATGGGTGTTATTCGAGTGAGTTAGTTTCAGATAGTGTATCGCTTTATAAGTTTAGCCCTACTTATGACAAGAATTATTTCAGTAAGTTACTAGCATTCATTGAAGTATTAGGTCAATCCAAAAAAGCAAGCTTATTTGACATTAAAACCTATGTTCCATTTGATGAAGATGAAGATTTAAAAGAGCTAAAGTGTAGCGAGGATGTAAAAGAGTTTATCGGTGCTATGGTAGAGTCCTTAGTAAACGATATTATTCGTATACATGAAAGTTTATATGCTTCTGGCTATGATGGGGTAGTTCCAGATGGGGTTCTTTGGAGAGTAGGTGAGTTAGCTGTAGAGCCTAATGTAGATTCGAAGAATGGTACAAGTGCTAGGTATAAGTTTGTAGACCATAGAAACCCATCACTATTAAAGCTATACCAGTATATAAACGCAAATACAAATAATCAGTTTAGCTTAAATAACTATGATGGACACATGAAAGTGAAGCATAACAATATAGAAAAAGGTTGTTTATACTATCCTCACTTTCAAGTTAGAAACTCCTGCGGTTTATTAGGATTAGATGCTTCTTTAGATAAGTGGTTAGGAAAAAACAAGAAATTAAAGATATCTTCTGTTAAAGAGTTTAAAGACTATATTAGAGAAGAGGTTACAAAGGCGGTAATGCTGTCTTTAGGGGATTTACAGGATGAACTTAAGCTTAGCTCTATAACAGATATAACGACTCTTACAACAAACGAGAAAATTAGTAAAATCTTTGGTAATTTTAAAAAAGCATTTACAACTTGTGCGATTGTATCAGAAAGTAAAAAAGATGTAGTGCTTAAATTAAAGCTATGTATTGGAAGTAACAATATAGGGGAAGTATTTGCAAAGCATAGGCTAGAGTCAGCTATCAAAAACGGTTTAATCTGTAATCCCTATACAAAAGTATCTAACTGGGTGCTTGATGAATCAAAACAGGTACTTACAGTAACATTTATGATGGATGAAAAGAGGTATAATAGTTTTCCCTATTTTGCCTTAAATATACTAGAGTCCTTGAAAAAAGGCGGAAAGTTAGATTGGAGTAGGGTAGTAATCGGTAGAGATGAACACGATAAGATGTTTACCCTAAACCTAAAGGCAAATACAAACAGAATACTTACAATTATAGCAGGAAGTAGGTCAGGTAAGGGTGTTCTTACATTAATGCTAGAAAGTATGGCAAGAGCACTAGGTATAACAACATTTTACTTAGACTATAAGCCAGATATGTCAAAAACTTACTATGATATGGCTAAAATGTTTGGTAGCGAAGTATTTGCCTTTGACGGTAATAGTGCAACGGCAGAGCTTGGAAGAGACTACGATACCCTGTCAGATTTCTCTAATCTACCTAAAGAAGTGCAAGAAGCCATGAGTGAACTTGGTTTTGATACAAAAGGTTTCTCATATTTTACTTCTTACATAAGAGGTATTCATCTACTTAATAAGCTTATAGTTCTTAGAGCAAAAGCCATTAAAAACGGTGGTGCTTGTGAAAATTATACACTAGATGATTTAGGCGGTGAAAGAATTTTCATAGTATTAGACGAGATAGAGAAATTAGCGGTTTATGCGGATAAAACCCTCGGAAGTAGCGGTAGCCGTTTAACAGGTGAGTTTAATACATTGTGTAATAAAACAAAGCAGATACTTTTAGATGGTGGGGAATCCAATTCCACAGTTGACAAGCATCCTAGCGTATTATGGTATAAAGCCTATAGAAGTTGGGCTGAAAGAGCATTTTCTGATTTAGAAAAGTATGATAAGGCAGAGATAGGTCAGTCTGGAACTAATATAGTAATCCTTGCACAATCCGTTAATATTGATGAGACTTGGGGCTTTGTAGGACAAAGACTGTCAAGGATGATAATAGACGGCTTAAAGTTCTGTGGAAACGGAAGTGCTACAGGTAAGGGAGCAATGAAGTATGGCTCTGCTAGTTGTTCCGAATGGGTTAATGAGTTACCAAACCGTAAGTTTATAATCCAAAAGAGTGCGGGAGGTAGCGTTTTACCAGAGAACTCCTCATTGGTTAAGACCTATTTCCTATTAAACGAGGTTTATAATCGAGATGGTAGTGAAAGTACATCTGTAAAAGAGTTGTTCGGTGCTTTAGGACAGGACGCTGAGGATATTAGGAAAGAAATTAGCCTAGAAAACGGTAAATTAAATCCTGCACTTGGTTACTTAGGATATATAAAAGAACTTACAGGGTTTACAGACGAGCAACTAGGTCAAACTTTCCAAAAGTCTTATGATGTAGCTAGTTTAATCGCAATAGAAGAGTTTAAGTCAGATAGTCTATTAGGCTATATGTATAATCTTACAGACTATACAAGTGGTACAAGTGTACTGACAGAGAATAATGAAGCTGAAAATATGCGAAAAAACGATTCAAGTACGGAAAACATTGAATTAGGAGATATAGGAAGTGAGGATAGTCCGTTAGACTTCAGTAAGTATAGTAAAAGAGAGATTTATTCTGATGATAGTAGCGATTATAGTAATGATTACTCTGATTTTAGTGATATACATGGACAGACAGAGATTGAGTCAGAAAAGTACGAAGTAGAGCAAGAACCTTACGAAGAAACGGAAGAAGAGAAAGACTATACTAGGGATGGTAGCAGTAATCAATCTAGCCATGCAGAGCAAGCAAATTACAATCCAAATGTATACACAAATGCACAAAGAAAAGAAAGTGCATTTGGACAGGGAAAGGATGGAAGAGTTTATGCAGACAAGGCAGATATAAGGAAGTTTACTACTTTAAACAATGATAACAGTATAGACTGTCGTTCTGTAATAAATACTAGAGCATTTAGAGATTACAACAAGTTAGTTAGAACACAAAAAGGTGCTAGAATATTTAGAGAAGAGGCTTGCAAGCGTATCTTTACACTCATAAACAACAGTATAGGCATACAAAGTGTAACAAGTATATCATTAGTGAATGAGTGTATGATAGTAAACAAGAAATTTATTGATTTAAATGGATTAGTTGGTGGAGATACTGGAAGGAAGCTTAGTTATTTAATAAGTTTTAAGCAGTTTATCGGAAGATTTAGAGGCTTATGCTATTTAGAAATGAATGGTGCTTTCTTAGACAACTATATCTTAGAAAACAACTTAGAAGTTTCCAGTAAAGCATTGCTTACACACCTGTTTAATTCCTTTAATGCTTTGTCAGAAGTTAAATTAAATAACGATGTTATAACAAGAACGAAGTTAATGCTTGAAAACAGAAAGTTAGATGCAAGAGTAAAGGAGGATAGACAGAGAAATAGTGCTGACAGTATGTTAGACAGAATGAGTAAGCACACAAGAGGAAGAAATAATGCGAAAGCTATGTTTAATAGTGAGTCTCGTGTGCTATCTAAGCATGAAAGACCTAGAGTTGGCTCTATTCTTAGCAAAGCAGGAAGTGGTGTAGGATTAGTCCTGTTTAAGATATTCAATACTATAGACTGGCTAGCAAATGGAAAGTAAGAGTTTATACTCGGTTAGATATAATAAGTTATACTTATAGATGGCACTTACTCAGAAGTTACAGACAAGAAAGTATACATATAGACTAGTAAACCATAAGTAAAATTTTAAGCTTTCAAAAAATAAAAATTCTGTTCGATAATTTTTATGTCGACAGCAACAAAATAAAAACCATTCCAATAATGCGGATAGCTTGACACTTAGATGTGAAAAGCTATCCGTTAGTTATGTAAACCGTTATAGAACATTTGTTTGTCTAAATTTTCCCGTGATTTTTCCAGTTCATTTTTGGTTTTCAGCTTCTGCTCCAGTCCTCGGCATCACTTTTCTCCAAGAATAGCCGTTTATTCGCACTCAGATAAATGCTAAAATTAGACTGTGTGCGACTAGTTCTTTATAGTATAAGTATTTTTGTTTATACCTTAGATGCTTATATGTAATTATAGGTATAATTTAAATTTAATTTAATTTAATTTTGGAGGTATTATGAACAAGAGATGGATTGTTTTAGCATTTTTAGTACTGACAGCTTGCAGTAATAAAGATAACAAGAAAGAAGTAGATTCTAATATGGATTCTTCGGTAGAACAGGATGTAAAAGCCATAAGAGATAGTATTAATGGTTCTTATGCAAATTCAATGTATTCCGTTGTTCAATTAAGCGATAAACTAAACATGACATTAATTTATGATACAACTGGAAAAGCTTATGCAGAGACAGATTATGCAAATGGTTTTTATACAGCAAAAGACAAATCCTTAGTGGCACAGTATGACAGTTCAAATAAACCTTACTGGAATTTGGAAACAGAGTACACGCCATTATACACCGTGGAAAAGAGTGCAGAACTGTTGGAGTCTGGTAAGGCAGAGCTAGTGAAGGATGTTACAGATAGTAAAGATGGTTATAAAACTTACCATATTAAAATAAGTGGTGCTAGCATAAAGAGTTTATACGGTAGTTATACACAAGATGCATTAGACCAGTATTGTATGGATTGCTTTGGCAAGGAAGCTAACAAGCTAGACGATACAGATAGCTTTAATGTTTATTTTACAGATAAAGGTGAAAACTTATCCAATGGAACATTATTAGTCACTTCTTCTACATCAGATGATAAGATAGTGTGGAATTATTCTGGCTATTTTACACTAGGTGCTCTTACATTTGACTCTAACTTAGAAAATATTTCTTCAAATATTGATTTTAATTATGCAAATGGTATTATTACGGCTGAGAAGGATAAGATTGGGGATGCAATCGTGAAAGCTGTTGAAGAAAATGATAAAATTAAATCCCTGTTGGAGAGTTCCATTAAGAAAGTTGGTTAGGAAACAATGAATTATTTTGATGCCTTGAAGATGTATGAACTACAAAAAGCACACACTATAGACGATATAAATAGCAGGTATAAAGAGCTTATTAAGCTAAATCATCCAGACAACACAAGAACATCACTATTTTCTATAGATGATATAAAACTAGCTAAGTCTGTTTTATGTAGCGGTATAATTCATACAAGTGAGAGTAAAGATAGGAGAATTGTAGAAGTAGAGTATTTTGATTTACTTACCTTGTATGATACTGGATGTGTAAATGGAATAAGCCTACGAGATTTAAGGGATAACTTGTCTTTTATTCGCTTTAATTACAGCATTAAGCATAGGGATGGAAAAACTATGTTTACTAGCATACTTCATTACGGGGACTCTAACTATATAGCGGATTGCTACCTTAACCTGCAGGATTTCTATGGTACTGCTATAGATATTGATTTTTGTGGAGAGACTAGAAATGTTATACTAGATGGGGATACATTTCGTTTTAAGTTTAAGCTTAAAAAGAATATAAATGTGGTTTTAAATTTGTTTGTTGTTAATAGGGTGGATTTAGATGAATAGTGAAGAAATAAAAGATTATGTGGTGTTTAGTAGAGATAAAGAGCACCTAAAGTTCGAGGATATAGCCACTTTGCTTAATGGAATAAATAGTACAGACAAGTATACACGGCAGTATGTTTATCAGATATATAAGCGTAAGAAAGAAGCTGAAAGAAAGGCAATACCAGATGCAATCACACTTAGGGTAGTTGAGTTATACAGTTTAACTGGGAGTATTAAAGATACAACAAGACAGTTAAATAAGGAGATGAATACAAATTATAGCTATTATACGGTTAGCAATATAATTAAGCTAAATAAAACTTTAGTGGATTGTAGAGTAGATAATATAGTAACTATGTTGAAGAACTATTTACTCGATGGATATGCTTCATTAGATTACATACAGGAAAGCTTAATGCTATATAGTGCAGACATAAGTTCTTATGGATTAAAGAAGTTACTTGATGAAGCCCTAAGACAAGCACTTGTAGATAAGTTAAACTCCTTACATATAATGAATGAGAGTGTATTTGTAGGGGAGTATGAAGAAGTATTCGTAAAGTTACTGGCTGAAATACAAAAGAAAAAGGATATATCAGATGGGGAGTAAGGGGCATCAAGGAAGATGCCTCTTTTTTAGTGCAAAAATAAGTTTATACGCATTTTATCTACTATTTTATCAGCCTGTTGATATATTTATTACTGTCTTATTACTCTTATACTTACTTTTATAAAAGTAAGTTTCTTAAAGTATTCTTTCTATAAAAGTAAGTTTGAATTTAGTATATTCTATTTCATTAAATTTGTTGTAGTATGTGTCTTTTACTAGCCTTTTAGCAATTTCTTAATCTTTATATAAAGGAAAGTTTCAGTTGGTATTTTCTGTATAAAAGTAAGTTTAATATAGGTATAAGAATACTTAGTTAGTTGTATAAACTATAGAAAGAATTTCAATCTAATCAGCTATAATAATTCGTATTACTGTTTCTTTATTTCATTTAAGTAAAAGTAATTTTCAGTTGGTATTTCTTTTATAAAAGTAAGTTTCTTAGGTATTAATATACTGCTTTATAAAAGTAAGTTTACAGATATATTCACTAGGTAAAAGCAAGTTTTGTTAAATATATTCTGTAATTACTCTTCTATATTGCTTAAATATAAATTTATGCTATATTTTGGTATTGTGTTGTTTTTCTTTTATATGCCGTTTCCTGTAGTTTAGCCATTTATGAGTATCCAAAATTATCTTTATCATGGGTTTACAAATCTCATCTCAATATACCTGTTTGTACTTAAACATCTGTATGCAGTTATGTATTTCATTCGAATTTAGTTTAAATTTTTCATGTGTCTTATCTTTTCCAGTATAGTCATAATTTATACTATGTAAATTTATCGAGGAATATGTATCTACTCGATTAATACTAAAATTATACACCGCATTATCGTTTTCTATTTACTGTTTAAACTATTGGCTCATCCGAATTTTGTATTTGGTAGCTTAGAAATTCAAGTTTACAGTTTACAAAATAAGTTAAATTTATTTTGTTTTTTACTGGCGTGTTAAATTTTTTCTTCTAGATACAACACTTATTTAAAACGGTTTAACAGCATTGGAGTTTAAAAATATGTACAAATAGCTGTATAAAATATTGTTAAAATTTATTCTCTTATTTATGAAAAAACAGCTAGTAAAGTTTTACTAACTAGGCTATAATAATCCTAGTAACAAATTTTTCTAGATGTTTTTCCTTTGATTTCTTGGGGATTTTCCTGTTTCTACAGGAAAATAAAGCTAGGAAAAGAAGAAAGAGGATGGCATAAAATTTTTCTTTTGATATTTTAATAAAAAGTGTTGTGTTTAGTAGCTATTTAGAAAGCGTGTTGTAAATGAAAGAAAAAATAGGTATATGGAATATCGAATCCGTAAAAGATAGCATAAGTTATGGCGGAAAGGTAGTAAATTGCACTTGTTCCGTCTGTAACATAGGAATGGAGTTTTTATTGCAGGATGCAAAGGAATTGTTAGACATAAATTGCTTTTTCTGTAATTCTGTAGAAAACAAGCGAAAGATAGCCTATGAAAAAGGAAATATGGGGTTAGATAAGAGGCTTTACGCAATATATCATAAGCTAGAGAGTGAAAATCAATTAGGCGAAGATTTAAATACCTATATAAAGTTTAAATCCTTTGCCATGGAAAATGGTTATAAGCCTTGGTATTACTTTAAGAAAAAAGATGAATCAAAGCCTTATACATCAGATAACACTTTGATTTTATGCAGTAAATCTGAAGCTATAGAAGTAGGCTTTACTGATATAAGAGAGTCGGCAAGTAGTTGTTGTTTATTAGAGAATAAAATAATGGGTCTATCAAATACAGTAAATAATATCATTAAACTGCTTAATGCGTTTGAATATAGCGAATATGTTGATAGTTCTGTAGTAAACGATATTAGTGATACTATGTATAAGATAAATTTACTGAAAGGAGAATTAAATAAGAATGTTAAGAAATTAAATGTAAGTTTTGTTGGAAAAGAGGAAAGTTGCTATAGTTGTGTTAAGATTGGGGGATAATATGGAAGCTATTACTGATACTACAGCTAGAGAGAATCTTATCTTTCTTATCGATAAGGTTTTGGCAGATTATCATGCAGAGGTTGATAATAAGTGTTCCTGTAGCGGTAAATGTGATAATAGTAAATGCAGTTCGGAAGCAGTTGAGTCGAATAGTTTATTCGTATGATAGGTAAAGCATTTTATGACATTTTAGGTAAAATAAAGTTTTTGTAAGTAGTTTCTATATAAAGGTAAGTTTATATTTATTTCTTACTCGTGCAAATTAAAAAAATAAATTATACTTACAGTATAGAAAAAGTATAATAAAACAAAGTGTGTTGATTTACTACATTTATAGGAAAGGATTTAATATGGGTAAGCATAAAAAACTAAGAAATAAAGGAAATAGTTATGAGGGTGAGTTAGAATCGGCAGACCTTACAGTTTTGCTAGATGGTGTTGAGACTAGACTAGCCTTACTTATACTAGGTGTGGAATTATATAGAAGCACTTTAATTAAGTCTCTGAACTTTCATGAAAGTAATGGGGATGATGTTCCATTGGCTGTATCTGACTTAAAAGACGAAAAGATTCAGGCTATAGGCGAAAACTACAAGAAAGTTATGGAGTATTATAGCCTACTTAAAGAGGGTGTTGTGAAACTTAATAAGATTAAGTTTTAGTAGAGTACAAAGGAATAAATGATAAAGCATATCAAAACTTGGGGTAATATACATGAATAAGGAAGTGCAGTATGCTTAGAAAACTATTAAATAATTGTTATACTCTATCTTTAGAAAGTTACTGAAATACAGTACAAGATATGGAACTATTGCAAACAGTAAAAAGTCCTTGTACTGTATCCGTAAATGTATAGAAAACCTAAATGACATTCTCTATGCCTATAAAGATTTACTGTTTATTAGGAGAAGAGTTAGGAAGCTTAGAAAAAGTTAATAAAAGTCCATGTAGTATATAGATATGAGGATTATGGGTTTAGAATTAGTAGAGAAAAGCACATACACAACTGAAGAGGTTATCAATGCAATGAAATGTGTACAAAGTAAGCTAAGTTACACAAAGTATCTTTTATATGTGCTAAACAACTGTGATATGGATAGCTTGTTTAGCGGTGGGGATATACATGATAGGGTGAAATTGGCAAAGTGTATCATTGACCTGCAGGATGCCTGTCAAAAGATTATTGGTGTAAGCAGTTTATTGGAAGAAATAAAGCTTACATAGAAAGAAAAGTATAAAAACAACACTCTGTTGATTTTACTTTTTATAAAAGTAATTTAATCTTGGTGTTTTGTCAGTAAAGGGAAGTTTTCAGCATATAGTAAAATACTACTTAGGAGGGTTAAATGAAGTCACTTTGGCAATTAAAGTCGGCTGTTAGGGAGTTTTATGACGGTAGTACAGGGGAAACCTTAGATTTAGGAAAAAGTGGTAGAAAGTTAGAGGGGAAAAGGTACTATATTATTAAATCCTTGTTTGACTTGGTTTTTAAGACAGATTTTGCAAATGAGGAGTTGCGTATCTGCCTTTTAGACTACAATCTAAGACCTAGTGATATTTATAAGGAAATTTATAGAAATACTGGGGTTAAGTTAGCACAAAGAACCTGCATTAATAAGGTTACTTATTCCATGAATAAGATAGAGAAGCTAATTGGAGAAAATGTGGTAGTGGATACAGTAGATTTTACCACACGAGATATTGAGCAATATTATATAAAAATTAATACCCTGTTGACAAAATACAGATATAATGGTAACTTTGATGTGTACGATTTGAACTTGTCATCTACTCTTCCATCTCATAAAGAAGTTCCTATTGAGAGGTTAGAGGCATTAAGCAAAATGCTTAGACCTTACTTATACTCTGAAAAGTCTAGGGTACTGGAAGAAATAGATACAGAGGCTTTAGCCTATATGAAGTATTTGTATAGTTTAGATGAATCTGTAGATGATAGAAAGATAATGATTAAAGCCCTCATAGGTTTACCAGTATAGGAGGTTTATTATGGAAGAATTTCTAATAAGTAGCGAGTATCAGCTTACTAATGTAGGAGAAAGAAGTAGGCTATTTAGAACCTTAGATATTCGCTTTGAAACTAGAGAAGAGGATATTTTACTTGATTTTTCCGATTTAAATGTAGAAAAGCCTTGGAAGAATCAATACTTTCCAGACCTTATGAGAAATGAGCATATTTATATTCGTTTAAGAGGGGATAAAGATACTGGTAAATATATAGAGGGTGTTCTTAGAATCTCTGGTTGTAAAAATGTTAAGAGATACGAAGTTCTTTATGAAACTAGGGAGCATATTGATTACGCAAAATTAGAGCGAGAAAAGAATATGTGTGCGTGGTTTGATAATTGCTTTACATTAGATGGAACTACTATGAGTGTAGCCTGTAAAAATGCGAAAGTTACACAAATAGGCTCAAAAGATACGGCTTATGCTTTAATGAATAGTGCAATCAATAAGTGTACTGGAAATAAAGTTACTGATTTGATATTTGATTTTAGCGGTCTAACAATTATGGACGGTATTCATAGATTTTTAGCTGAACGGTCAAATGACAAGTTTTTTATTGAAAACGATATAAATGTGTCATTTATTGACAATAACGATACAGAAAAGATTAATACAATAGAATTACATAGAACATTAAAGAACAACGGCTCATTACCATCACCTTCTAGGTTAGAGTTGTTAAAAACTTGTGGTTTAGTTGAAGGAACTGTAGTTATACTGCAAGTTTTTAAGAAAACTAGAGGTGTAAACGACTTTAATCAGATGAACGATGGTAAGGCTATTATGTCTAGGGTTGCTATTTTTAATGGGTATAAGAATAGGTTTAATAGGGATTGTGGTTTATCATTTACTACCTTTAAGAAGAAAACCTTTACAACAGAGAGAAGCCATTTTCTCCTTACGGATATAGAGGATGAGGATGACTTGTTAAAGAGACTTGAAACACAAAATTTAGAATTTGATATTATGGATATAGGCTTTGAAGATAGATTTACAGGGAAGTGTGGGCATATAAATTACCCAGTGCAATGGGATAAAAGCAATAACCTAGAACTTGCTAGGGAAGTAGATGGCAAGGTTATTATGGAATCACTTAGTTTGCCTAGATATATTAAAGAAGTGTTAGATAGTTGGAATATTCAGTATAATAAACAAAACTTAGATTATTGCATTAGCTTAACTGATAAAAATTTATCCTAATAGAGAAAGTGTGCGTGTGTAGTATGAATAAACAAGAGATAATTGGAAAGTTAGAGTCAGTTACAGGCATAAAGTTCTCTAAAGAGCAATTAGATATTTTAAATAGTACAGGTGGCTTACGCATCATATCTGGTGCAGGAGCAGGAAAAACTAGCATTTTAACAAGCCTGTTGTTTGTTAAGCTTATGTGCGGTGAACTACCTTTAAGAAAGGTATTATGCTGTACTTTTAGTAAGTCTGGCTCAGAAGAAATGAAATCAAAGTTTGAAAAGCTTTGTAGTGCAATGGGTGTTAGCTACATCGTAGACTTTAGAACTCTGCATAGTATGTACTATAGTATCCTTTTAGAACTTGGGTATAAGCTAAATGTTATTTCATCAAGTCTAAAGTATATTAGACAAGCCCTATCAGAAACAGGAGTTACCGAGTCTATTGACTTAGATATGGAAGAATATGTGGCTAACCTTATCTCCTATCAAGTTAATACGGCTGTATCTGATAGTGAGTTGGAAAAGTGTACTATCTTTGACAGAACTTATCTTACTTTAAAGGAGTTTATTAGTGTTCGAGATACAGTAGCAAAGTTAAAGGAAAAAGATGGTGTAGTAGACTTTGATGATATGCAAAAGCAAGTTTATATGCTTTTATACGGTTATGGCTGTAAGTATAGGGATTTAGTATTAAAATACTGTAGAAACAACTGGGAGTACTATTTTATTGACGAGTTCCAAGACACAGGAATGATTCAGTATAAGATTTTAAATGCATTAGTACCTCAAAATTCATCCAATAAGCTTAATATTATTGGAGATGATGACCAAAGTATCTATACATGGAGAGGTACAAATCCAAGAATTATTTTGGAAGATGCCGTTATAGACTATAATCTTGATACAAAGATTATTCCTATAAATTATCGCTGTAAGTCTAGCATAGTTGACTTTGCTTCTAAGAGTATTGTTAAAAACACTAAGAGAAAGGATAAAAACCTACAGGCATTTGAAAAAGGTGGGGAAGTTAATGTATGTAATCTAGCAAACTATAAGTGGTATACCATTACAAAGGGTTGCTACGATTATATTATGGATTTAGTTAGTAATGGTACAGACTTAAAGGATATAGCCGTATTATGCAGAAACAATAATCAAGTACAGTTATTAAACCTTATGCTTTATCTGAAAGGTATTTATACAAAACATACATTAGGTATGCGTTTTTCAGAGTCAAAAATGTATAAAGACTGTAAGTCGTCTTTAATGTTTGTAAACAATACAAAAAACTCTAGCTACATCAGAAAGCATTTGTACCAAGTTATCTCCTGCTATGGTAAGGCTGTTCCTAATGTAGTAGCTAATATTATGGAGAGATATGATTGTGGGTATATAGATGCCATGGAATCCTTACTCTCCTATTCCTATCCAAGTATTAAAGCAGAGAACAAGTTAGGCTTTGACGAGTACAATTCCTATTTAGATACTATTGGTAGAGCAAGGGATGGATTTATGGATTCAGCCTATGATTATGTTACTCTATATAGAGAGGCTGAGACACCAGAGGAAAGATACTCAAATATTATTACACAAATAAGCATAAACCTAGACTTTGCTTACAAAGGAGATAACTACCGTAGGTTTATCGGATTTATAGACTTCTTTAAGCATTTAGTAGATGAACATACTGTTGAAGAAATTCGCTGTATGTTAGAAAACGCTGAAAAACTGGAATGCTCTACGGATGATTTTGCCGTAAGTAAGGTTACACTATCCACAGTACATAGTTCTAAGGGATTAGAGTGGAAAAATGTTTGCTTATTTGGTTGTGATAATATGGTATTTCCAGCACAAAAGGCTTTAACAAGAATGTATGAAAGTAAAGGTTATTCAGATGAAGACCTTGAAAATTTTATTGAGTGTGAGCGTAGGTTATACTATGTAGGTTGTACTAGGGCAAAAGACAACTTATATGTTGTTGGTGATATGCTTAATCCATCTTATTTTCTTTTAGAATCCATGGGTGAGCCTATTAATGCTAGGTTAATTAAGATTTCTATTATGAGAGACGAGAATATCTTGTCAGTTATGAAGGATAAAGCAGGAGGTACAAATGGAAAGCAATAAGAAGTTACAGTATGCCTTAGCCTTTCTTATTGTAGTTCTTGTTGTACTGGGATTAGTAGTTTTAAAGCCCAGTATAAAGACTTCTTTAAACGAGGAAAGGATTTTAAAACTGCTTAGTGATATTTACTCACCAAAAAGCCTAGAATACATGAATGAAAGAAAGGCTTATTATATTAAAATAGGTTTAATAAGTGAGGAAGAGTCAAACAAACTGTTTATAAGCAATGGAAATCTTACACAAGATGATTTAAATAGAAAAGTATCTGTAACAAGGGTAAGTAAGTCCACGATTAAAAGAAATAGTTTTTCAGAAAATTTATACAAGGTGAACTATAGTGTTAGATATAGTGGAGAAACTACTTCTTTTCAAGTTGTATTTTTTGTAGATAGTGATGGTTGTATTTATAAGCATGAGTTGGTGAGTGGTATTTAGATGTCAAAACAGAAAGAACCTAAAGATTTAAAAAGAAAAGCACTAGAATTTATGTTAAAAAGTTTAGTGCTAGGACACATAGGATTTATAGTATTTCCTTTGATTTTTAGTATACTACTAGCCGTTTTGGTTAGTAGTTTTTACTATGTAACAAGGGAGGAGCCTGTAGCTAGTGATTCAAACCTAGAGGAGGCAAAGGTAAAGGATGCAGGGGCTTGTACTTGTAATTGTGGTTGTAGGAACGGGGATTATTCAAACTGTAAATGTGGTGGAAATGGTACAAATACAACACCGAGTGGAATTGGCGGTTCAAATTTAGAGTTTACTGGCTCTTTAGATAAGAATAGCTTAGTAAATCAAATTTTCTTTTTATCCAAGGATATAACAAATGAACTAGAAGTTCCATTATGGGCATTATATGCATTCTCATCTGTTGAGGTTAGTGGTTGTATGTATAATGAAAAGGCATTAAAGGTAAATCCTAGTGGAAGTAAGCAGTTAGATGCCTGTAATTTACAAACTATGAACGGTAGACATTCAAACCATAAGGACGGGGCAGCTGGGTGGTTTCAGATAGAAGGTGTAAGTATAAAATCAGAGAGTGGTTTTATAGCTAGGGATGTGAATAAGTACAGCCAAATGCTACTAAAATATGGAGTAGATGTAAATAACTATAAAGGCATGAATTCTACATTGGTTGAAGAAAGGTTATTAGGGTTAACACAATGGTACTGGGATTGTGAGTACTATCCTAGTGCGTTAATCAATCAATGTATAAACATGAAAGAGACAAAGGAAAGAGTAGAAAACAATCCTTGGTTGAAAGATAGTCCAGAGTATAGTGCTTGGAGTCCTAGTCAAAGGGAGTTAGCTTGCTATTATGTACTTCTTACATTGCATAACAATGGTTCAGAATCAATTAAGGCTAAGTACAGTAAGGATAGATACTACTTTAATTATTTAAAAGCGGTTGTAGATGTGGTAAGTAATCAAGGAGAGGAGTTTGCGAATCAATCCTTTAAGGATGTTTATGGGAATAACAAAAAACACTTATCTTCTTCTCTTTGGGTGGTAGAACATACAACAGCTTTGACAGAAAATGAGAAACAGGAAATCAGAGCCACATGGGATGCTAATGTGTGGGGTAAGTCTGGTTCTGGTTCTTCTCATAAGGAGTATTGGTTTACTAGATTTTGTGCTTATGGTACAAATGCAATTTACAATACCCTGTCCACAAAAAGCCCAATCTCTGCATTAAATGGTTTATCTGCTAATGGTATCACAATTAAGTCTGGATGGATGGGATTTAGTGGCTCTTCAAGTTCTGTAATCAATACAAATACAGGAAGTACTGGAATTAGTGAGAATACAGACGAGTTTACTTTTATAGATTCAGTAGATTCTTCTGCTAGTGGTACTGCAGGAGAAGTTAGGAAAATATGTACTTGTAAGGTAGGTTGTTCATGCAGTTGTCCTTGTAGTAAGGGTTCTAATGGAGCTGGTTCTGAAAATCAAATAGGTGTATCTGCTTTGTCAGAGACAGTAGGTATTCCACAGGGTGTTTATAGTGATTTAAATGGGAATTCCCTAACTGGGGAGCAAGTATATGCTATGTTCGCATCACAAGCTCCATCTATAGCGGATAAGTATAGAAGTGTTATAGGTATATCCCCAAAAATATCCACACATGATTTATGGGCTAGTTTAACCGATAGATTTAAGGATAAATTTGGAGATGGTATAGGTATTATTCATTATATGCAGGTGCGTGATAGGGGAAAAACAGAGATTATAGAGCCTTATAGCCTTATGCCTTATCATTATAAAGCTAGGGGTACAGATGGCTTCTCTTCTGATAAAACCTTTTGGGGGGCTAGCTGTGGCTTCTGTTCAATATCCATTGTGGCTTCTACTCTTCTACACCGCTATATCACGCCACCAGAGGTTGTAATGGCTTCTTATTTAAGCCCTAGCCTAAATCCAGACTCTAGCAGTCAAAAAACGGTGTTTAATGGCAATGTGTTAGAATATCGTAGTGCAGATGCTATATTTGACGCTTTTCGATATAGGGGAAAGAAGCTATTTAGTGTAGATATGGGAGGAGGTTTAGTACAGTCAAAAGTAGACGATACATTAAATAACGGTGGTATGGTTATCTTTGTTACTGGGAGTAGGCTATGGACAAACGGTGGACACTATGTAGTTATCAGAGAGAAGCTACAAAACGGAAAGTATCTCATAGTAGATAGTGGAAACTGGTTATATGGCTCTAAAGATGGAAAACCTAATAGGGAGTGTGATTTTAGCGAGTTTTCCAGTAGTTTAAGGGGTGGACAAGTAATTTATGTGAAAACAACAGATGCTTATGCGGATTACTTAGCAAGCTACTCTTCCAATACAGGTATCTCTAGTGATAACGGAGATGGTGCTATAGATGATACAAACGCCAAATTTAAAGGAAAAGGCGGTAGTGATATGTTAGATAGCGGTACAAGTCCATTAGGAAAACAAGTACTGCAAAGGGATATAGATGGTGTACACTCTGCTCTTCCACCTACAGATATTACAAAGTGGGCATTTACAGCAATAGGTTGCGATTATGTGTGGGGTGGAAAAACCACAAGTGGCTTTGATTGTAGTGGTTTAACGGCATGGGTATATGCACAGGCAGGAATAGATATATCTGGTGATTCTAGGTCACAAGCTAAGAAAGGCAGACAAGTAAGCAGACATGATATAAAAGAGGGAGATTTAGTATTCTATGCAAGTAAAGGTACAAATTATATAAACCATGTGGTAGTTTATGTGGGAAATGGATTAGTTGTTTCTGCAAGTGGGGATGATAAAAAGGCTAGGTATTCCTATTTAAACGAAAACAGGGGTGTAAAGGTAGAAAAAATAGATTATAGACCTGTTTATATGGTTAGGCGAATTGTAGGGTAAAGTTGGAGGTATTAGTATGGAAAAGAAATTTGATTATAGGGTATTGATTGTTATTCCGTGTGCTATTGTGCTTTTGGTGCTGTTGTTATGGGCTTTAAAGCAGTACGGACTTGAGTTTAAGAATGGTAAGTTTAAAAGTAGCAATGAAACTAAACAGAGTGCAGTAGATGCAAATGTAGAAAAGTATAACGAGGCTATTGCTACTCTTCTATCATTAAAAAGTAATAGTAATGTAGAGGATTCAGAATTAATCAATATAGTAGATATTGATAAGCTTAGATACATTGTTGATAAAAACAGAGATGTTAGAAGTGTAGAGTCAGTTGACATTACAGAGGAGTTAAAGCCATTTTTAGACGAGTTACAGAACGAAATTCTGTATAGGTATGGAGAAATTCATTATCCAAATGAGTTTAACGGGGCTGAATTTGATACAAACACCTATGTAGTTAAGAAACTATCAGAGGAAGAACTGCAAGTAGCAAAGGACTTAAATACAGATATAGCGAATCTTTGGGCTGAATACGAGTCAGCTACGGATTATACAGACGAGTTGTTAGATAAGATTTACAATCTATGTGAGAGATACAGAGCCTTATCCAATAAACAAAAGGCAAATGTAACAAACTCAGGACTACTTGCTAATCTAGTAGAGAGTTCTGGTGGCTCTTTAGAGACAAACTTTAATTTAGAATATGAAAAGTGGAATACTAAGAAGCTTCGTGGTGAAGATGTGGGTGAGTATACAGGGGCTACAAATGAAGAGTTAGGTATAGTGCAAGGCAGAAGAATGTATGGTGAAATTCCAGAAACACAGGCAGATACAGAAGAATATGAAGTAAATGTAGGAAATATAGACACATCTGATACAACTGGGTTATCTGATACAGATACACATGAATACTCAATTACATTTCCAGACTCCTATTTAGAATGTGTTATTGATACTGGCTCTAAGGGAACTAACAAGATTGACTTCTTTAAATTGCTTGGATATATCACAGAATTAGATAAAGATAGATTATATGCCGAAAACGGTCATATCTATGTTATAAATCCAAAAGACAATACAGATATTATAGAAATAAAGCTATTAGACTGGGGTAAATTAGTAGTTGCTAGTGATACAAATGAATACTATGATTATACAGTCAAGGACTATGCTTACTGGGATGATGGAAAGTTTAAAATCACTTTACTTTCTACAGATTCAAAGGACACACGGATAGTTACTGGGTATATCAAGGATAAAAAGATTTACTTTGATGAAATTGAAAAAGTAGTTCCAGAGTTTAAGAGTTTATCCGTTTCTGCTGTGGAAAATATAGAGAGGGATTTGAATTATCAAGAAATTGATAGGGAAAAAGATACAGAAGGATAAAGTACTATAAAAATATGGTTTAATTTAGGATACTGGTAAGGAATACTTATCAGTATTTTAAATTAAATTTTTTCTTTTTATTGGTCTAGGAGTTTGTATGGAGCTGTTTAGAGATAAATTTGGAGATTTAACGGATTATCTTTGTGGTGACTTAAAAGTGCCAGAACCACCATTATTAGAGCTTAAAAATAGTGATAAAGCAATAGATATGTTAAATAAGCATATCAAAAATAGGTCTAAAGTACTGTTATTCTCTGATGTAGATATGGATGGTATAGGTTCTACCTCGGTTACATATCACTTTCTATCTTCAGTAGGTCTAAGCGGTTGTATAAAGCCAGTCATAAATAGAGAACGAGAGCATGGTCTTATTGCTGAAAGGCATATAGACTATGTAAACAATAAGGCAAAACCAGACTTGCTAATCGTTGTAGATAGTAGTTCAAATGCTATTTCTATTATAGAGCAGTTAAATTGTGATGTGCTTGTTATAGACCATCATAACATGGATACTTCAATAACTGGCTTAGGAAATACATGTACAGGAGAATATGTTATTATAAGTAACATACTTAGTGGCTTATCAAAGGATATGAGTGCCTGTCTTGTGTGCTATGAGCTGTTCCGTCTATGGGAGGCTAAGACTGGTATTACAAGTGCCTTAAAGAGTCAGTTACTATATCAAATAGTAGCTGTTACATTATTTTCCGATGCTATATTACTGGGAAATATGCGTAATCAATGGTATATACAAAATACCTTATGCAATTTCAACATGAATATAACTCTAAAAACAATTTTAGGCATTTTGAGTAAGTACGACCAATATCTTACTAAAACTACAATTCAGTTTAAGATAGTTCCTGTATTTAATAAGGCAATTAGGGCAAATCAAACTAGTAAGGCTTTAAATACATTTTTATTAAATCCTGCTTCGTGTGAGGAACTACTGGAGTTTTCAAAGGAACAGACAGCAGTAATAGAAAGAAACTTTAATAACTTCGATATTAGGGACAATATTGTGTTTAGTAACCTAGACAATACGGATACTCACAGTAATTATACTGGTGTTGTGGCACAAGGGTTAGTAGACGAGCATGGTAAAACATCCATAGCGTTTAAGCGGAAAAACAATGTTTATTCTGGAAGTTTTAGAGGATTATGCTCTAGGGTAGACTATAGAAAGGCATTAAGTGATATAGGTGTATATGCAGAGGGGCATGATTGTGCCTTTGGTATACAATTCGAGTATAGTCAGTTACAGTCAATTAAAGAAGTTGTAGCAAATTTAGAGAAAGACTACTCTCCTACTTATGCCATCAGTATAGGTTGTACAGGGGGTGATGTTGAGTTAGGTAGCTTTGAAGAATTAAGGAAAGGAGGAAATCTATATAGACTAGCACAGATAAACAAAAACCTATCGACAAGTGAGCATTTACTTATAAAGCTACCAAAATATCTAATTAGCAATTCAGTTTATAAGGAAAAATATAGCACGCATACTGTTGGAGATTTTGAGTGTATTAGCTTTGAAAGGTCGCTAACTGACTATGTTTGTCTGTATGTTGAGTTTACTGATAGGGTTAGGCTGTTTTTATCAAATATAAAATAATCTTAAATGGAAGCTTGTTGTGTTTAAGTATAGAGGGCAAATTTTATCAATTTTGAAAGGAATAGTTTTATGAAATTGTTTAAAAACAAAAGAAATGAAAGTAAGGTATATAATACTTCTCTTAATAAGAGCAAAAACCTCATTCCTACTATTGCAGTTGGGGCAATCACTGCACTTGTTATTGTTTGGGTAGCAATTACAGGAAGAAAAGCAGAGGAAACCGTGAGTGTTGTTATGGTTAAAAATCCAATGTATAAAAATGAGGTTATGACAGAGGATAACATGATGGAGTATAAGATGATTCGTGCAGAATTTGAAAAATACTCAATTAAGCGTGATGACGGTACAGTTTATCAGCGTTTATTACTTTGGGAAGATAGGGAAAAGGCAGTAAATACTTTTGCCGCATACCCAATACAGAAAGAAACTCTATTAGAAACAAGAAGTTTAATTGTTTCTAGGGTAGATAATACAGATAGTGTATTATATAGTTTCCCTGCAAAAGAGATTGTAGAGCTGTCAGTAGGTGGTTCAGAGTTAAATAGCTTTAAAACCTTCTTACAGCCGGGGGATAGAGTGAATGTAGATGCAATTTTTACAGAGCGGATAACTAAGCAAAAAGATGATGGTTTTGGTGGAACTACTACAGAAGATGTTGAAGTTAGTAAAACAGAGCCAGTATTTACTGGAATTATGATTGCGGATATAATTAACGGACAAGGTCAATCTGTATTAGATATTTATCAAAAATACAATAGTGCTACGGTACAGGAACAGGTTGCTTTAGATAGCTCTGACGAATTTAGAGAGAAAACAGAGCCAAAAACACTTTTAATTGCACTAACCCCAGATGAAAAAGATAGATACTATCAATACCTGTCTAAGAATGGAAGTACATTTAGAATTAGTTTACCTCAGCGTGTAGAGTAAGGAGGGTTTATGAACCTGTTTGAAGATAGTGATTTATTGAGTGACAATGGTCTTGATATTCAAGAGACTGCCAAGAAAGTATCTAAAGAAATTATATTAGAGTTATCTGGTAGAGGAAATGTATCTGTAAAGCCAATAATAAATAATTTAGTAGCGTTTATGAGTTCTTCCTCTGGTGCAGGAGCCAGTACATTGGTAGCTAATGTAGCAAGGCTTATAGAGAAAAAAGGTTTATCTGTTGCTGTAGTAGACCTTAATATTATGTTTCCGAGTCAACACTTATATTACAAGATACCACAAGAGCTAGACAGAAGCGATTTATGCTCTCTACTACTTGGAAAAACGGATTTAGGTGAAAGTATTTACTACTCTGGAAATACTGCTGTTATACTAGCGAATAATCGTGGTACTATGGACTATATCAACTTAGACGAGGAAAGGTATTGTGAAACAATAGATAACGCATTAAGTAATTTAAGTTATCAGTTTGATATGGTTCTTGTAGATTGTCCTTTAGAGATAACAAATGCGATAGTCAATACATCCTTATTCAAAGTCGATAATATCTACATGGTTATGGATGATGGAGTTCAGTCCATTGTAAATCTTACAAAAATAAGAAATGCCTTAGATACATTTGGTATAGGTTGGGGAAAAGTAAGATTTGTTATGAACAAAAGAACAAGTAATTTCTATAACGAATCAAACTTAGATACTGCAGGAGTTAAACTTATAGAGATTGTTCCATTTGACTTAGGTATTATTACTTCTGGTTTAAGGTGTGAGCTATATGTAGAAAAAGGCATAGGAGTTAGTAAAACCAGTAAAGATGTAGAAAGAGCCTTGGATAGTCTAGCAGAAAAGATACTTGAAATAGGGGGTAAGCGTTAATGGATATTAGGTCAGCATCTAGTATACGGGCTAAAAGAGATGTTAAACAGAGTACAACAGATATCCAAACTATAAGTGTAGAGGCTGTAGTTTCTTCCTGTAGAAAGTATTTACAGGATAACTCCACGGAGTATTCTGGAAAAACTGGTGATGAAAGAAAGTCTCTGATGCAGAACTTAATAACTAAGTATGTATCGGACACAAAGCCTTATGTAGTTGGGTTTATTGGTGATGGCGGTGTAATTCAGCTAAATGATTTAATTAATAGAATTACACAGGATATTATGGACTATGGTATTTTGAGTAGTGCCATGTCAGATGAAAAAGTATTCGAGATTCAAGTAAATGGTAAGGAAATTAAGGTAGAAAAAGGTGGTAGAATTTTAGACTATACAGATGATAAAGGTAGAGTTGTTTCATTTTCAAGCCCATCAGAGCAAGAAATTATCTTTAAGCGTTTATTGGGTGATGTTAGATTAACCCCAAAAGATGTTCTTGCCAATGCAAGAACCATTGAGGGTTATCGTGTGGCTGGTGTTCACTCTAGTGGTATAGCCTTAGATACCCTATATCCATCTAATAATGGATACGGATACATGGTAATCCGTAAGTTTAAGAAGCAGAAACTATCAATTCAAGATATAGTTAAGTTTGGTACTTTAAGTGATGGAATGGGTATATTTCTAAGTACTATGTTAGAGGGTGGTTGCACATATGTTACGGTTGGACCGACTTCAAGTGGTAAAACCACATTAAACCAAGCAATACTTACAACACTTCCAGATGATTTGAGAGCATTACTCATTCAGAATCCGTCAGAGATTGATTTAGCCCATAGAGATAGCACAGGTAGGGTTCTTAATAATGTAATCCACTTAGAAGCTAGAAACATAGAGAATCCTACTGCAAATGACCCTACTATGGAAAATTTTATGAATCAAGCCTTACGATTATCCCCTACATACATTGTATTCGGGGAATTGAGGTCTGATACAGAGTTTGCTAGGGCTATGACCGCAGCACTAGCTGGTCACGCATTTAACTGTACATATCATGCAGAGGATAGCTTAGGAGCATTTACTAGATATGTAAATGCGTATAGAGCTTCAACTGGTAGTGATTGGCGAACAGCCATTATGAATCTTACTGGTGCTGTAAACTTTATTATAGTACAGAGAATTATGAAGGACGGTACTAGAAAAGTATTGCAGATAACAGAAGTAGTCGGTGTAGACCCAGATAACCAAGATGTACCCTTGTTGAATGACCTATATGTGTTTGAAACTGCTGATACAGTTTATGACGAGTTTGGTAGAATTGTAGAAATTAAGGGAAAACATAAGCGAGTAGGAAAGTTATCTCAGCGTACAGTAGAGAAGTTTAAGCTTAACGGTGTTAAGAAGGAAAAATATGAGTTCCTCTTAAAAGATGTAGAGAGTGAAGAGCTCGAGACCTATACAGGTGATTTTACAGTTTAGGAGGTAGTATGGATTCATTATTTAAGTATTTAGGCACAACACATGGAGTTACCATAGGTGCTATCTCTATACTGGTGTTTACGGCTCTAACCTATATTTTAATAGTGCTTAAGTTTAGACCAAATGAGTGGTTTATAGGCTTAATGAAGCTACTTATGAAGCATACGGGAAAGAGGATAAACAAGGCGGAGCGAGATTATGCAAGAAATGTAGATATTGGTAGATATAAGCGAAATTCTCTTTCCGTTAAGGTTTATAAGTTCCTAAACGATTTGGCTATTGACCTAGACTTAAAGCCATTGGGATATACTCCCTATACTCTTCTCTTCTTTATCTTGTTGTTTAGCTTTGTTATATCCGCTATTATAAGTACTGTAGTGTTTAACAATATTTTATTGTTAGTACTCTCCTACCCCATTGTCTTTGCTACTGTATCCTGTTTCTTATACACAAAGGCAAATATCGCTCATGATAGTCGTATAGACGATGTTATAGCCTCGGAGAACATTATCAGTAATAACATTAGCAAAGGTGTTGTAGTATCTATACGACAAAATTTAGGTAGTTTTCCAATAAAGCTTCAGCCATTGTTTAAGGAGTTTGTGGATGATGTAGAGACAAGAAATACGCACATTAGGGTAGCCCTCTTAGAGTTAAACAACAATTTAGGTTCTGTAGCGGATGATTTTATTCAAAAGTGCATAACCTATGAGTTAGAGGAAGAACACGGCTTAGTAGGTATATTTAATGATGTGGTTGAAGTAAACAGTATAAAGTCAGAGTTTAGAATTTACATGAAGCACAAGTTCGAGGAGGTTATGTTTGACTTCCTTGTATCTACAGCAATGATATTCGGATTCTTAGGGATAGCTATATTTATATATCCCATGCTTCAAAAGTTTTATTTTACTCACATATTAGGTCAGTTGTTATTGCTAGCCGATGCCTTGATAGTAGTTATTGAGTTTGTATACATAACATATCTTAGAGCACAGGAGTTGTAGAAAGGAGGTGTTTAAATGCGATTAGTTATACTTAGCAATTCCTATGGTGGAGAGGCATTTGACTATTTAGGGGGAGGTAAGGAGCAGTTTAAATATGAGTGGTTTAACCGTGGTGTTATAGACTTACTTAATAATTATTTAGCTGTAAAGGTATTGGTTGTTATTCTATTGCTAGTTCTTGCCTTTATGATTATAAAAAATCTTTTAGGTATAAGAAGTATATTTACAGCTAAGTCTGTAACAGATGATGTAGGTAATTTCAACAGGATTAGGGATAGAGACGCAAGAATACTAAAAACCAACAAAATTATTCGCTTTATTACACGATTAGTTACGAATAGAGGTATTCGTGTAGGTGTAGGATATAAAGACTATATGGCTTACAACTTAGAGCGGGCAAATGTAAGAATCCCAGGAAATAGTAGGTGTTATACACCAGACGAATTTAACAGCTTAAAGGTTATAGGGATTTGCCTAATGTTATCACTAGGTTTACTATTAACCTTATTTGTTTCACCAGTTATAGGTATGTTAGCTATGTTTATCGGAGGAATAACTGTCAATGCCATTCCTATGATGATTATAAGGCAGATTGTAGTAGCAAGAGACAATGAGATACGAGAGGATTTTCCAGACTTATACTTGATGATACATTATGAAATAGTAAGCGGTGGAAATACTCCGTTAGAGCGTTCATTTAGGTCTTATAAGCGAGTAACAAAGTCAGTAGAGATGCTTAAATTTGTAGATAGAGCAGTAGAACTTTTTGAAACATACGGAGAGATAGAAGCTACAAATGAGATAGCCAAATACTACAGAGAAATACCAGAAGTAACAAGGCTTATGAGATTGATTAATCAGTTACATACTGGTGGAAATGTGCAACAAGAGTTTGTTGGTTTTAGGGAGCAGATACTTAAAGATAAGAAGTATCGTTTAGAGGAAAAGATGAATAAGTTGGTGGCAAGAGCAAGGATGTCTTTCCAACTAGCTTATATCATATTAATCCAAGCCATTATAAGTGCTATGGCTCTGTTTATGCCAAGATTAGACCTAATTAAGTTCTGATTTATGGCAGAGAGTGCTAAGTGTTATAAGAGGTGAGTAGAAATTTTTTAATAATTAGGAGGAAAAGTTGTTATGAACATTGGAAAGGTTTTTAAAACTCTTATCGTTGTTGCTGTTTGTGTAGTTGTTGGTGCTTTCGTATTGAATCTATTACTACCAAACGCTATTTCAGCCTCAATTAATACTGTAGAGAAGGGTATTAAGGCAGGAACTGGTATTTCGTTTGATTTAAATGGTGATGGTGTAGGCTCTACACAGTTAAAGACTGGAGATTCCGCCGCCGACAAGGGAAAGAACGGTGTTGGTGTACAGGGCTTAGATGGATTAGGCAACTAAGCTTACAAGGTAGAGCTGTAGTAAGGATACTACAGCTCTATTTCTTTAAAGGAGTAATTATGACAGATAGTATTAAGTTTATATTTAAAACTTTAATAAAGATACCATTAACAATATGTATTGTTTATTTCATCGCAAATATATTTTGCTTTGCTCTATACTTCTTTAAGTATTCTGGGGTAAGCTATGCAGTTATGAATACTGCAATGGAAAACAATTATTTACCACCATCAGAAAAGGCTACTTTAGAGAAAACCATAAAAGATATAGAGAATAGTAGTGTCTTGATAAGAGACGCTAAACTTATTGTGGATGGTACAAACCAAAGAAAACAATACGGAGCACCTATAAATGTTGGTGTAGAGTATAAATATAGATGGTTAACACCATTGATGCCAGAGGATATAGGTCAAAGAGCGTCTGGTTTTTCTGAAAACCTAGATACGACTGGAAGTTCTGGTTATGATGAAAATAGAATGACAGATGCAGAGATAAATGCAAAAATTAATGAATTGTCAGACAGGAGTTTAAGAACACCTATAAGAATTGTGTATGATGTGCCTGCATTAAGATATTATCCAGATTTAGGCTAGAGGTATATGTAAATGAGTGATGGAGTAAAACTTATATTTAAAGTGATAATAGGTTCAGCTGTATTTATGGTGTTATCAGTATGTATAATCGAGCTATTCAACATTACTATAACTGCTCCAATGTTAAAATCTGTATCTTATACAACACTATCTCGGTCATGTGACTTCTTTGCACAGGAGAGTTATAAAGATGGTAGTGGAAATGCCAATCAGCTTGTAGGATATAACAATTCTATAGATACTTCATTAAACGGAGTATTTTATCTAGGAACTGATAGAGATGTATATAATAGATTATATAGTACTTCCGATTTTGGTACTTATGCTAATAACTTTAAGAATAAGTATAGAAAATTAAAGGTATTAGCCAAGGCTTTAGGTCATACTGGAGATGCCTTATACAGAGGGGAAGATTCAATCGGTAGGTATTATGTAGATGGCTTGGTAACACCTTTAAACTTAGGGATAGTATATTTAGATAAAGAAACATTAACAAAAATCTTTAAGTGGAATCTTGTTGCCACACTAATGGGTGGTAGAAACGATTTACTTATAACACATCCAGAAGACGGAGGAAGACCTTATGTAGCCTATAGTGGTTTTAGGGTATATTATAACACTATTCGCATTACAGGTGTTAGGTATCGTTTATTCGACCTATTTGACAGCCAAGATGCAAAAGACTATGAGAAACTTACAAATATAGAGGTAAGTAATTACTTAAACAAGTCTGGTATAGAGCGGTCAGATGAAAGAAGATATGTTATGGTAGCCTTGGTAGACTATAATATGAAAGTAGGTTATGAAGGTATTACACCTATAAAAAGAGTGTTTCAATGGGCTTTAAATACTCGTGAAAATCAAAATTATGATAGAAACGATGCATTATCACAGAAAGAAATAAGAAACGAGGATAGTTGGAATCCAGACGATAGTAAGTGGCAAGGAGATACAGCGTTAAGTAGGTTAGGTGCTAGAAACGAAGATATTACAGATGGAAATAATGATTTTGGTTCTGCATTTGATGTAGATAGTAAGATAGTATATTACTTAGTAAGATAGGAGTATTATATGTTATTTTTCAATAAACATGCAAAAGATAAAGAAAAACCAAAGGAAGAAGTTGTAATAGAGGATAAGACCTTAATTTTACTCCTAGATAATCCAAAAGCAGGAATCATATCCTATTTAAGTAATCTAGGTATAGAGGTTAAGTCCTTACATACAGACTTAGAAACTTTAAATATGTCTTTACTGTCCTATACAACAAAAGATAAGTGCAGAGTAGTTATAGTAGATAGCGGAACTGGAAAGTTTACTTCAAAAGAAGCAGAGTATAGTTTATATGGATTAATAGACCTTTTAAATCCAGCTATTTTCAGTTTAACCGTATTTTCCACAAATAAGTCATTTTTCAAGTTTGTAAAAAATACAGTATCTAGTATAAATAGCTCTAGTGAGAAAGCTTTAAATGTAGACTATGTTGAGTATGAGACAATAAAGACACTAGTAGATACATTAAATGCTTACCCAGAGAGATATGTAGAAAAAGGTGCTGAGGATACTGTTATAGCAGAGCCTTTAAAATATAAGGGAAAGTTTGTAGGGCATTACGATAGACTTCATGTAAGTTTTTCAGATTTTTCAACAGTAAATGGTATAACACTGCAGGATACATCGGATACTGGTAATATTCAGAATAGTATAAGGGCATTTAAGGTAGTAATTTAAGAAATTGCTATAGAGTAAGAAAGCCTATTAGCTAGATGGGCTTTCTTTTTCTTTGTTTTTTGGAGACTGGATGATAATACATGGCAGTATTAAAGACAATATAAAAACATTTTGGTATACTTTCTATAAAAGTAAGTTTCGATATACAGTTTTTGTATAAAAGTAAGTTCAATTTGTTTTAGATGTTGTTTGCTTGTCAATAATACTGTGTATAAAATATTTATTTTTATTCTAAGGAGGAATTTATGTTACATTTGTGTACAGACCAAGGGGCTTCAAGTACAAGATTTAGCTTTAATAACAGCAAGGTTTATGAGAACCCTAATAGCTTCACTACGGTAGGTATTGATGATGATATTCGTTTAGTGCCTAATAGTAATGAGTTTATTGATTGTATCGACTTAACTATTGATAAAGAAGGGGATAGTGATTATTTCCCTGTAAGAATATTGGGCGGTACATTAGCAGAGAGATATAGCAGTTCAAGTGTAAGACCTAGTATGCTAAAAAGTAAGAGCAAACAGGCTGTAAACTATTACAGTATTATTACAGCTATTGCATCTGCAATGAATATGAATGGAGATACAGAAACAGATGTATCTTGCTATATTTGCTTACCCCCCGTAGAGATTGCAGGAAATAATGCAAATGAGGACTATGTTAAGGCTCAGCTTAATGGTTCTTATTTAGTAAAGCAAAGACGCATGAACGATGTGGTTAAAGAGTGGAAGTTTAATGTAGAAAGTACAAGAATTTTTCCAGAGAGTGTAATGGCTTTTATGGCTTTTATGTTTAACCCAGATGGTACGCAAAGAGTAGAGATGGCTAAATATAATAAGGGTTATGTACTTAGTTTTGACTTAGGAGCAAGTACCTTAGACCTATCCCTTATTAAAGACAGAAAGTTTGTAGACCATACAGGGTTTACCTATAAACTAGGGGGAAATATCATTGACGATATGATGCGTAAGGTAATTCGCATGAAGTATGGTACTGAGGTGACAAAAGAGGATATCGAGGAAGTAGTTAGAACTGGTAGACTTCCTTACGGCAGTACCTATAAGGATATGAGTGAAGAGCTCAAAAAGTGTAAGCGTGATTTTGCTAAGATGCTGTTTGAGCACATGGAAACTTACTTTAGTACGGTAAATGTAAGCTTGCAGTCAATTAGAGCTATCTTTATTAGTGGAGGAGGCAGTATGCCATCATCCTATTTAGACGAAAATGGAAAAGAGGTTGTTACTACGCCGTCAGTAAGCGAGTATATCGAGGAAATCCTAAAGGGTGTATGTGATGCTGTAGATATGGTTACATCACCTGTAGAAAATCCAAGAGAGTGCAATATTATCGGAACAGTTCTTAACATGAATGTACTAAAGAAATTAAGTAAGAAGTAGGGTTAGAAAGGAGAAGAGCCTATAAACTATATTATAGGCTCTGGAGATTCAAGGATGCTTAAAGTAGTTATCAGAGTTGGTGCTAGTTCAAGAATTAGATTAAAGCATACAGATTCCTATAGAGCAGTAACGGATAGAGAGTTTGTTCGTTATGTAGAGTTGGACTCTGATGTAAACTTAGGTATTATTGAGTTAGATAGTGGTATAAGTCAAGAAAGACTTGAAAGCATAGAGTCTACTATCAGTTATGTTGAGGGAGAGCTAGGAAAGAAAGTATATATTCTATCAAATGATGAAAGCGTAAGTTTAGATGGGGTATATTACAGCTTAGAGGAGTTACAAGAGGCAATAGTAGAAGATACAAATTATGATGTTAGAACTTATCTAAAGCATACAGAGAATGAGAATAGCAAAGAAAGCGAGTTACAGAACACAAAGGTTAGTCTATCAGATACATTATCAAGCCATGTAACAAATATAGATAGACAAACAGAGATAGTAGACGAGGAAGAGGAGTTAGTACCTGTATTTAGTGCATATTCAAGCCAAGTAGCTAGTAAAGTAGTCTATTCAGATAATGATTATGCGGAGGAAGTGGCAGAGTTAAAGAGTAAGCTAGAAAGTGCACTTTCAGCTATAAGAGAAAAGGATAACTTATATAAACAGCTAATAGATTTAAAAACAGAATCAGATAATGAGGTCATCAGGCTTACAGTAGATGTTGATTTGTATAAAAACAGAATACTTGAATTAGAAAGTAACGAGTATGATTTAGTGATTCAGAAACTTAATCAAGAGTTGGAAGAATATAAGATTAAGCTTATATCATTAAATACACTAGAATCAAAGATTCGAGAGCTAGATAGTTTATGCGATGATAAAGAGAAAAGTATAAACAGTTTAAAGTCTAGGATAGAGGAATTAGAAAATTCCGATATTAGTTCAGAGTTACTTGACGATTTTAAGGAAAAGAGAACAATCTACATAGAGTTACTGGATAAGTCGTTTGCTGACCTAAGAGGTATATCAAAAATACTAGGTGCAAAGGAAGTAGAGTTAAAGGCTCTGCAGGAAGAGTTTGAAAGCTATAAAAGTAATGGAAAAGAGCTAGATAGTTTATTAGAATCTTCTAACAGGAGAGAGGAAGAGCTACAGGAAAAAATAAAATCATTGCAAGTAGACAGCGAAAATGAGATAAATCGCTTGAAATCAGATATAAGCAGTTTAAGTGATAGGCTTACGGTTACAAGCGCAGAACTTGATAAGTTTAGAGAGAAATCCATTAAAAGTGGTTCTTTACAGGCGGATAACGAGGTTTTGCATACAAAACTAAGCTTATTGGAAGTAGAACTCAATAAAGCACTAAGCAGAGTAATGGAAAAAGATGGAGAAATTAAGCGTTTATCCAGTATAGAAAGAGAAGTTATTACTGTAGGTGTCGATAAGATATTTGGTAAAATCAATTATACAGGTAAAGCTAAGATTATAAATGCGTTTGCCACTGGAAGTTATGGTGTTACATCTTTAGCTTATTCAATAGCCAATAGGTTAAATGGAAATATATTATTTATTGACATAGACATAGTAAAACCTATGGCTGATAGATTCATAAACAGAAATCCTATGCTAGATATAGAGAGTTCCAAGGGAAATTTATATAAAACTGGTTTAGGTATTCTGTTTAGTCAAGGATTTGAAAAGTTTAGGGATAACGAAGAAAAACTGGTAGTTAAGTTGGCAAGACGCAAGGAAAGCGAGTTATCATGTATAAACGGATTATACGCACCGATTCAACTAGAGACAATAGATGGCTTTCCAGAGTTTATAAATCATTTAGGCAGTAAGTATGATTACATTGTGTGTGATTCTGGAAAACTAGGTTATTCAAAGCTAATAGATAGCTTGATAAAGAGTTTATCCGAGGTAGCCTATAGAAATTGTGTTATTTCTTTAAATGATACATATACGATTCGTGGTACAAGCTTAATACTAGCAAGAAATGGCATTAAGAACTATGATTACATACTAAACATGAGTAGAAATTCTGTTGTTACAGATGTTTCAAAGAAAAGCATAGGGAACAGTAATTATTATATCTTGCCATTGAGTAGCAATTTGTTATTTACAAATAAATTACCTATAGAAGACGAGATAGTGAATGGAAGATTATCAGTTTATCTTAATAAATGCGGAGTGGAGGTAAATAGAGGTGGAGTATAAAGTTAAACTTGGTGCTACCCTAACTTTTGATTTCGAGATAGAGAAGGATATTGTAGCACAAGTAGAGCAATTAAAGTCGCAACATAAGCTAGGAGAGTTTATTAGCAATGCCCTCAGAGTTATCTTCGAGCATCCAGAACTATTAGAAAAAGAAGCTAAGAGCTTAGAAGACTTTAAGCTTACTGATAATAGAAAGCTATTCCATGAGTATGTTGAGGATAAGATAGAAAAAACTGCTATTAAGATTAATGAAACATATAAGTTAGCCTACGAGTTACATAGCTTAGCAAAATTCAATAAGAAGTTCGATATGTACGAAACATCTAAGAATATACTAGCAAGCCAGTTTATACTAGCAAAACAAGTGGAAGACCTAAAGAAACTTCTTGGTGTTGCTACTTTAGAGCAAACAGTTAATCTGCATAAGGTAAACGCTAATATAGATGATGTATTAGAGTATATTATTATGTGTCATGGTGAGATTGTAGAAGAAATTAGAGGAAACGCTACTGGAAGAAATGCTTACACTGATAAAATAGAGGAGTTAAATAGCTTATTGGATAAGCATAGAGAAGAGTCAGCTAAGATAAAAGAAGCAGAAGGTTTAGATAAAACCTCAGATACTGTAGATAACAGTAAGAGAGAAGTTGAAGAAGCTACTTATAGTCGAGAATCTACATCGAATCAAGAAAATACTGCTAATACAGATGAAGACGAGGAGATAGATGGCTTCGGCTTATCTGATGACGCAGACTTAGCAGGATTGGTTAGTGTTTTGAACATAGTTTAGGGGATAAGATGGCTGATAAGTTGGTATTTATGGAGAAATTCAACAGTAAGTATCTAAGTAAAGAAGATATTTTAAAGTTATACAATAAGTTAAGTGATAACGGCAGAATACCTTTGAAAAACTTTGAGAATTTACAGAAAATGCTCTATAGAACTAATTACATGATGAAGTGTGGTAACTCCTATAGAAAGGCAACAAAAGAAGAGTATGTAAATGGAGCTTATGGTGTTTATAGTGAGAAAGAAAGCATTTTAGACGCTTATAAAACAAAATACATTGATATACTGCTAGACTATATTTTAAAGGGTTTTACTTACGATAAAGATATAAACTCAAAGAAGCTAATAGAAGTATACGAGTATATGCTCACAGATAGCTTTATTTCAGACTTGTCTGTGATTATGTGTGCAGAGCCTTTTGTGTTTAATAGTTGTGATAGTAAATATGAAGAGTACACAAAAGATATTCTTCTTTTACTAAAAAAGGAATTAGACCCAGACTATGGCACAAATTATGAAAGAACTACATTTAAGATAGTAGCTAAACTACTTAAAACAAAGAACTATGTACCTACTCAGTCTCAGTTTAAGTGTATCAACATAGAGTACAGTAAACTGAAGAAACATAGAACAGAGTTAGATAAAGAAGTTGTTAAGTTTGCTAAAACAGTACTAAACACCGTAAAAGTAGATGATAGTTATACAGAAATGCTAGTAAATATAGCAAGTCAAGCGGTAAATAAAAACTTCTTAACTGATAAGCAGAAAAATGTATTGATTTCCTTTAATTTAGATAAATATATGAGTTCAAGAGGAATAAGTGTAGACTCTGAAAGCAATAAGCTAGAGAAACATACATGTGATATGGTGTTTATGGATATAGAATTGACACAGGATGAAATAGACGAGTTACCTAGCTTTGATACATTTAATACTGGGAGAATTTAATGAAAAGATACGCAATCTATGTAATAGACAGAAATAGGAAAAGTTGTGTAATCGCCATAGAGGATAATTATGATATAGCTGTGGCAAAATGCAATGTTTATGGGCGGTCTAGGGATACATACATTTATGAGTATGAAAGTACAAAGGATAAGCTAGATGACTTGTTTAATACCTACGAAATTGAGAGCAAAATAGATAAATTGGAGGAGCACAATGCAGTACAATGCAACCCATCTGTTAGTTGACTTTATGCCATTATACTATAAGTATTTTTTCTTACTAAGGAATGATAAAATAAAGAGGCTTAGTGCAGTTATTGACGATACTACAGTAGATACAACTTACCTATACTACATTACTAAAGAACTGGAGGGTGTTCCAAGTGAGCTAGGCTTAGATAGAAATAGTGTGAAAATTTCAATCTGTTTTGACTCTAAGCACAACATAAGAAAAGAGATTGATAAAGATTATAAAGGTACACGAGATAAAGTACTAACACAAGATGATTTTGATACAATCGACAGTTTATACGATATTTACTCAACAATCTATAGTGTATATAGGGTAGATGGGTATGAAGCAGATGATTTAATCGCAAGTCTAGCAAAGTATACAGATAGCTACGAAAAAGTATATGTTATGTCGCCAGATAAAGATTTAATACACTTAGTTAGTGATAAAGTAGCAATGATTAGAACAAATCCGTATAAACAGCTTAGACAGATTGTAGATAGAAATAACTACGAGGAATTTATGGAAAAGAGCTTTTCAGTACAAGCTCCATACAATTCAATCCTATTATACCTGTCAACTGTTGGAGATACGGCGGATAACATTAAGGGTATCAAGGGATTCGGAAAGAAAGCCTTTAATAGTTTAATTTCCAGTCTATCCAGTAAGAATATTGATTATTCAAGACTTACAGATAGAAGTAGCTTAGAACAATTCATTAAAGATAATTTTGATACGGATAAAGCAAAAGAAGCATTAGAGAGCCTAGAGTTAGTTTATCCGATTTACGCAGATATTTCTGATAATAAGGAAAATGAAGCAGAAAGTGACAGGTTAGAACTATTTAGAAAGTATAACTTTAAAAGTTTACTAGCTTAAAAATAAGCTATATAATAGGAGTTAATATGATAAATAAGGATTTAGAGTTGGTTTTAAACTGGTTAGGGTTTACAAGTGAAGAAATAGTTTATGTGGATACTGCAATTATGGCTTCTAACGGAAGCTTAGTGAGTCCAAGCACGATAGTAAAGAAATACATTGATTATTTTGGAATTAATCCATATCTTAACTCCTATAAATTAGCTTACCTTTGCGAGTTGCTGATTAGTCAAAAATCTGATGTTTTAGACTCCGCTAGCTTACTCATGACTGGACGAGATATTGAGTATGAAGGCAGTTATAGAGGTTCTGATACAGAAAGAGCAGTAAGAAGCTTATCCAGTCACTACTTACGAATGAATAAGCACTTCAACAGCATGAATACTGTATTTAAAGGCTACCAAAATTTAGTAAAGGCTAATAAAGACCTACCGCCATCTAATTTAACAGGAATAACAGAGCTTGCAGAGGTTAGCGGTATAGAGAATGAAATGTTTAGTATCTATAATAGCGATAGATACGAGGACAGTAGCAGATACATGGTAGTGAAACGAAAAGGTGAGCGAGTTCAGCTAGTTCCAAATAGATTACCGTTAGTAAATTACGGAGAATCCCTATCAGCAGATGGAGTTGGAGAGTTAAGGGAGGATTCCATAAGTGATTTTGGGAATAAGACTTACACACTATACTTAAATAGCAGATATGTTAAGTTACTTAATACATTTGTTATATGTGTTAGTACAAGAATGCCAGATAGCCATCTAGGTATGTTTGAAATTCCATGTTTAAGTGGTTCTAGGGTGTTTGTTTATGCGACAGAGTGGACTAGAAAGGGTAGAGTGCTAAGAAAGAGAAATACAGAGTTTAACACCAATACAGCAAGAATTATAGATTTCGGTTATACAACGAATCAGTTAGAGAATAAATTGAAAAAAGCATATAACCTACTTAGTAAGAAGTTTGGAATAACTGCTATTGTAAAACAGCCAGTATATGTAGCACCTAGTCAGCCTTACAATCAAAACAAGAGAATCAGTTTAACATCAAATACTGAGCAAGAAAGGGACTTAGACTTTGAAAACATTGACTTTAGTATAGGATAATAGAAAGTAAGATTAAGCATAAAACCATTTAAATAGAATACAAAAACATAGAATAAAAATAAAACTTATAAAACATAAAAATTAGCGTAGTACAAATAATAGCACACTCATTTAAAACTTTTAGTATTTCAATAACATAGAAACCGTGAACGATAGATACAGCATACGAACTCAACAGATATAAGAACCGTTACTCGTGAGATTTTTTCAAGAAAAAGAGGCTTAGATTTCTGACCTCCTGTTTCTCCTCTCATCTTGGAGGGATGCGGCAGGGATAGGGGCAGGGATAAGGGCAGGGATAAGGGCAGGGATATGTGGTTAAAAATGTTTAAATAACCAGATGAATAGATAGCACGATATACTTGCAAAAAGAAATCCGTGTTGTGAAATCTCTATTATATAGAAAGGTTAGGCATAGTATGAACTTAGTTGAGACAATTCGAGATAGGAAAGAGATGCATATTCCAATTTGGAATAATGAAGTATATTCCTATCCAATTCCAGATACAGTAGACGGACAAGTAGTTTATAAGCTGTTTATATACTCAAACAATATAGAAAATCCATTAGACGCAGGATTACCATATTATGTACTGGATATAGACGCTAGAAGTATGGAAGTTGTCTCATATAACAGAGTTAGCTTAAATAATCAATCAGATAGATTGTTTATCGGATGCACAAATACAGCGGAATCCGTACTTAACAACAGAGAAACTCTATTAAACTTATTTGATAAACTTAGTGATATGCCTCTGTTTAGTAAAAATATCACGGATAGCGAATTATTATTACTTGAAGAATATAGAGAGCTTTTACTTTCATCTATTCCACCTAAACACAAGTTTTATTACTTAACTTATGGAGAAAAGTTCTTTACTTGGTTAAATAAATTATCAAATAGATAGGTGGTATAAATGAGGCTGTTTAAAGGGGAGTTATTTGGTTCACCCCATAGAGTAGATTACGCAAATAAGCATATAGATATTAGTGTTACAAGAGATGATGGAAGGGTATATAGCTTTGATTTATTTAGCTACGAGGCTAGAAAGTATCAGGCATTTGTACTAGAGCATCTATCATCAGCTATATCCTGCACATTGCTTGAAATGAAAAGTGACTTGGTTATAAAAATAGGTGTAGTCGAGATTAGTAGTAAATGTGTTGAAGGATTAGACGAATTAATGCCTATGTATGCGATAGAAGTAAATAGAGAGTTGCTTAGAAGGTATAGCGACTTTATTATAAAGCCTAGTTTATTAGTATCTGGGACTCTAACTGATGATAGGTTTTCCGTAAATCTCCTTACTAGATATGATGGTGTTATATTTAACGATACAAAATATATTATAGAAGATATGTATGTTATACCAAATTCCAGCAACAATATAGTTAAATTCTATTTTAGTGATATGATGCAGTTGGTAAGTAAGAAGGAGTTGTTGAAAGCGTCTAAGTTAGCTAGGGATAGTGGGGACAGTAAGATAGAGAATAAGAAAGATGTCATTATGTTTTCATAGGGGAGAGTTGTAGTATGTATGAAATAAATTCACAGATAGATATTCCAGACCATGATTTTTTGGAAAATGCTTTAACCGTTTGTATGAAAGAGCGTGGTTTAAGATTAAGTAATGAGATATTCAAGCTAAAGAAAGAGTTAGAGTTAAATACCAATGCAATGGCGAAGCATATACTAGCACAGTATGGAATAAACAATGTAAATTCGCCTAAACAGGTTTTATCCTATATGCAGTCTAATTATGATAACGAAAAACTATCTGTTTGTACTGACGAGCGTACAGGAAAACTTAGCTCAAGTAAGGAAAACATGAGTTTATTAGCTGAAAGAGGAGATACATTTGCGATAGACCTATTAAAGTATAGAAAATACTCAAAGCAGTTAGAATACATTAATTCATTACTGGGTTGCTCTGATAGATTCGGAAGAGTATTTCCAGATGTATCATTCGGAGCTACAAATAGGGTAAACTATTCTAATCCACCGATTATGAACATACCTAAAGAAATACTTTGGAATGTACTAAGACCTTATATAGATGGAAACTACTTATTCAGTATTGACATTAAGAATCAAGAACCATGTGTATTAATAAATTGGTTAGGTATTGATTCGTTAAAATCAAAGCTTAGTTCAGAAAACGGATTATATTTTGAGATATACAGAGAGATTTTCGGAAAAGAGCCTATAAGTGTAGAGCTTAAAGAGTTAAAAACCTCATGGAATGCCCTAAGTTATGGCTCAAACCTATTTGGGATTACTCCTTACTGCAGGAATATAGACGCAAATAAGGTTTATGAGTACTTTACGGGAATTAAGGAATTAAAGAACTATCGTGGAAAAGCTTATGGCTTAGCTTCTAATAAGGTTAGGAGGTGTAGTACATACTTTGGAACGGAGTTGTACCCAGATGCTAGGCAACAGGGGCAACTACAAAGACAGCTTATGGATTTTCCCGTCCAAGGAACTTGCTCTGATATTCTTGCATTATTAGTAAAAAGGTTTTATGATTACTTAACCAAGCACGACCTTTCTGAAAAACTTTCGCTTTACTATACAAGACATGACGAATTGATTATAGAGGTGGATGGTGTGTTTTTCAGCGAAAAAGGAGAGGAGAGCGTAAAGTGTTTAATAGGTGAGATACTAAATCATAAAGTCGATGATTGGACACCTTTTAAGACGACTATTACGCTAGTAAAATCGGTTAATTTGCAAGAAGTTAAGGAGGAATAGAGATATGCCTAAGAGATTTTCCGTGAAAACAGAAAACGGAGTATTCCACATTAAGAAAGTAGTAAGAAATACTGTAAGAATAGCAATACCTATGATTACGGCAGCGTTTATTGCCATAGGTTCTGGAATGGTTCTAACAGAGCAACAACTAATAGCGTTAGCTTCGCAACCCCCAATTCAGCTTACCTATGAAGCAAGTAATATAAACGATGGTAAGCAATACTCCGATAACTGGAGGTTAAATTCAACTAACGATTGGGAATACTATGAGAACGGTAAGAAAGTAACAAATGCTTGGGTACATGACCATGGACAATGGTATTTACTAGGAAACGATGGCATTATGCGTACAGGTTTATTTGAATCCTACGGTAAATACTATTTACTTGACGATGTTAGAGGTACTGGTACTTATGGAAAACTCTTAAAGAACGGTGGTAATTATAAAGGAGTTACAATTAGTGCAGATACCTCTAGTGATTATGAGGGTGCTTTATCAGAATCCACTCTTAATAGCCTAGCAGGATTAGGACATAATCGTCAAAATGCTGTTACCGTTACAGGCACACAACACGCAGGAGATACTGTTCAAAATTCAGCACAAAACACGACTCACAGAGGGGAAACAGTTGATGGTGTCAGAGTGCCAGACGGTTTCTATCAAGGTGGCTATGCGTATGTAGCAAGTAAGGATGGTAAAACCATAGTTTATATGTTGGATAAAGATGGGGATACCTCACATGAACATGCAATAGGTTTAGATGGTGTACCGTATAAATGCTTTATTGGCTCAACCAGTAGAAGATTTAGTGGAGCTACTTCTGCTTGGAACGCTTATAGACAGTATGTAGATACTGGAAAAATAGCTCCAGACGGTGGATATTACTGGACTGCAAGCCACTTTAATGAGAGTGATAGAATTTCTTACGAGTTAGGAGCTAATTCCCTGTTTAGAGAGTCAGCTGGTTTGCGTGGTAAGATTAGCCATCCAAAGATTTACAGAAATTAATTTTAGATAGCAAAAGTAAAAGGTTATTTTTTGCGACCTTGTAGTAATACCGTGTATATAATAAAAGTATACAAAAAGGAGGTATTACTACATTGAAAAAGTTATTTATGCTGTTGTTAGTAAGTTTATTTGTACTAAAAGGAGGTTTTACGGCAAATGCTATCACGCAAGAGGAGATTAACCAAGTAAGACTTGACGCTATGAGTGGTCTAGATATGTCAGAGCATATAGGTGAGTCACTAGGTAATTTTAGACTTACTGGGTATTGCAGTTGTAGCATTTGTAATGGAAGGTTTGCAGGAATGCCCACAAGACTGGGTACAAGACTTACAGAAAACCTAACTGTAGCAGTTGATAGGCGAGTAATCCCATTAGGTGCATATTTATGGATACACATCCATGGACAGGGGTGGAGATTATATCAGGCACAAGACACAGGTTCGGCGGTAAACGGTAATCATATTGATGTTTATGTAGGTAACAATCATAGTGATTGTATCCTTCCAGAGTATAATGTGGTTACAGAAGTTCGTGCTTTTATACCTTAACTATATGGTGCATGGAGGTAATACTCCATGCACCATATTTTATTTATTCTTAAATAAAAGTGTGTGAAGATTCCTGTTTTATTTACCGAAGCTCAAACTGTTCTATAGGTGTAAGTAAATCTTTTAATTGGAGGAAGTAATATTATGAAGTTTATTAAGAAGAGAAAGTACACTATTGGAGTAGGTTTAGTGGCTATTTTACTGGGAATTTTGGTGCTTGCTTTAAGAAAGACAGATAAAACTGACTTATCCAATAAGCTTAGTGCAAGTACCATAGAAGAGACAGAGTTTAATCCAGAGGTTAAGAAGGCATCTGATTCAGACTTAGAGTTAAGCACAGACGAGGTAATAAGCAGTGATGATTTAGATGTAGATATTAGTGGTTTAATCGTGGATAAAGATTATGCTATTGGAAAATCGGAAGGTAAATTAGATGACTTAGAAGTAGAAACAGATGTAGAGTTGGTAGAAGAGTCAGATAATGATGATTCCTTTGTTATAGATACAAATGGCATAGAAAACCCTAGTGATTATGAAGATGATATTGTAGTTGAAGAAGAGACAGACGCAGTATTTGAGAGCAAGGAGCAGGAAGCAAAGGAAAATCTAGAGAAAAAGTCAAATAAGGAAGAATTATCTGATAGAGCGAGAGCAAATATGGATTATTTGCAAGATATGGAAAATGAGGCTATTAGAATGGGGCAAAATAGTGGTGCTATAACAAAGAAGGGAGGAGTAACCTATGATAATTAGGTTTAAGCGTTCAATAATAGGTTTAATCATATTATCATTGATATTTACATTAAACATAGTTTCCTTAGCAGGTGGTGATGTAAACCAAAATGGTGGAGGTGGTGGAGTTACATTAGGCACAGAAAAAACAGAAATTCAAGCCCATAAGCTGTTTATGTATCCAGAGAACCAAGGTATCAGAATGTATATCGTAAATTCAAAAGGACAGGCTGTTACCAATATGACCGATATACTTGTGAGATATCCCTTTGAGTTAGATAAGTGGAAAGACGGTATGTTTGGTGGGGGTAGTCGGGCTAGATACAATGAGTTTAAAAACTACTTTGGCTTGATGCATATCTCTACATCAGGAGACAGAACAAAGGAAACAAACTTTATGTACCTGTCTGGTTCGAAGGTAACAGGTTTAGATGATACATCCTTAAATTTTACTTTCAATAATGAGTATAAGTCAACAAATCCTGTAATAGATGGGGTGCATACACGATACCTTAAAATGAGCGATATTTGGCATGATGCTAGCGGTAAATCTAAGTTTATCTTAGATACTCCATCCTCATTGGTTAGAGGCACTAGTGGTTTATGGTTTATTGGAACTGGTAAATTTCTTACAGATATTCTCTCTAAGAAAAATGCTTTAGGGCATTCCGTCTTGTCTGACTTTATAAACTTAAAGTTAAAAGGAAAGTTTATAGGGATAGCCCATGGAAATTCTGTGTTTAATCTATCCAATGATGTAAGTAATTTGTTTGAGTACAGAGATCCTTCTGATAGGGATAAGGCTAATAAGTCAGATAACTATACAGTTTTTGTAGATAAAAAATATAAGTTAGTTTGTGAGCCTTTATTTTACTATGTACCAGAGATTATAGACTTTAATAGAAATGAAGTCGGTCTAATAGATTCAGATGGTAAGGCTTCTCATAATCTAACATGTGTATTATATGGGACTGCTTCTTCTATGCTGTCTGCTGTAAAAATCATGATTGTTAGAGATATTAAGAAAAATCCAGAAGAGTACGGAGTGAGTGTAGAGAGAGGAAAGAGTGTAACAAACGAACAGATAGATAATGCTTTAAAAAATTTAACTCTAAGTCCTACATGGGGTACAGCTCGCTTAGGTATTACAGCCTATATGTTAGATAGAGAAGAAGTATTCTCTACTGGTACTATACAAAGGTTCGATGCATTACCAGATATACAAGGGAAATACTATTCATTATATAAGCTAACTGGGGGGGCTACAGAGAATATATCCAGTCAATTAGGGTATGGTGTATTAATTTTTAGTCCAAACGAAGAAGTAGCGGAGACATCTACATTTGACGAAGAATCCTATGGCGGTTCTTATGAGGAGGCTCCTGCTCCAAAAACAACTAATGATGATGGCACTTACCCACCAAACTATCCATCCGAGGGTAGTGGTTATATAAGTGCAAATAAAGACCACAAGTTTAACATTGTAAAGTTTTATAGGGAAATAGATGCAAAAGGCAATGTAAAACCAATAGGTTGGTTTTCGAGAACAAATACCTTGCATAAAATCAATATAGTAGACGAAGACGATGGAGGTTATGAGGTAACAGATTGGTTTACTAGTCCAAGTACAGAAATACCTAGAGATTCAAGTACATCCTATGAAAGGGTAAAGTCTAGGTCAAAAGTTGTTAAAAGTGGTGTAGGAAAAGACTATATAGTGGTAAATCCAAATGAAAATGTAAATACCCTGTATGTACAGCTTACAAGAAATTTATTTGACGAAGAGGATGCTGATTCTGCTACAGATATAGTTTTGGAAGAAGACGAATTAGCACATACATATCGTTTATCCGATATAAGAGAGTTAGTTACAGTAACCTATAGCATTAAATCAAGAAGAACAGTAACTAGAAAGAGTAGAGATAATAGTGTATGGGTAGAAGACGACCAGTATAAAATCATAGTAGGTAATGGTTATAACTATGATAAAACAAACTATATAGGCTATAGAGGTGCGTTTAAGCCTAAAGAAGAGGACAATACCACAGAAGGTACTGCTGAAACAGATACCAGTAAAGAAAGTAGGGTGGTAGTTCCTGCACAGGAGATAGCACAGCTTACCCCAAATATAGTATTTAGTTTATACAGAGACAGGGTTAGGGATAGGGTTACATTGTATCCAAAATATAATACATCTGCGGTTAGAAGCGAGCTACAGAATATCTCTATAGGTTCAAGTAGCTATACTCCACAACGAAGAGTAAATAAGTCCGATGGGCATGGAAGTTATGTAGGGCAGTTTAAGGCTATGTTTGCGGATAAAGTAGGAAGTAAGAGAAAAGTTGTAATAGGATACGATATTACAAATAAAAAGACGGGTGAAACAAAGGATAGGTTTGTAAATATCCACTTTAATGCAACTCCTGCTTTGTCTAGGTATAAAGACTATTACAATACAGATGTGCTAACCAGATATTTTCTAGGGGACAGCAATAGCGGTGTATCAGTTCCTACAAAAACACCTAGAGGTAGCTTTACAATAGGCAATAAAACATTTAACAACTTTAGAAGATATGACAATACCTCTGAAACATTGTCGTTTTATCCGTTTACTAGAATGAGATACAATACAGTAGCAAACGAGGCTAATAAATTTGTTTTTGTTACATCTACGAATGAAAGTGATTTAGCTACGGTTACGGCAGTTGATAGTGGTGTTTATATGTCAAAACCTAGTGGTTATGGGATAGAAGTAGATTCTTCTCAGTGGAGTACTCATGTAAGAGGAATAGACGGTCTAAAATCCATATTAGGTAATAGAGTTGTGGCAAACAAGAGTTTAATCCCAGGTGGTGCTACAGTAGATTTAAAATCCAGTAACAGTTCTAACACAGCGTCAGAAGTATGGGTAGGATTTAAAACTTATGAAGTTACTATGCCGAGTGAATCTAGGAATGCTTATAAAGAAAATAGCTTAGATACTACAGATAGTGCTAAGTCAAAGGCAAGTACATTTGCCGAAGAAGTTAGAAACAGTTTATCTGGTTACAAAGTATACAAGTATGCTAATAAAGGTATATTAGAGCAGAGAAATTTCCTAGTAGGTGCAACAAGAGTGGATTCTGGTGGAACATTTGATGGAAATAGATTATCTTCAGATAAAAAATATTATTTAAGGGATAATGTTACTGGTTCACAGAGTTCTAGCCTAGATATCATAGGTGAAGAGCCATTAGAAACAAATGTTTATCAAGTATACATGAATGGAGCAACAAACCTGTTAAATGGTAGGTTTGGAAGAATCACAGTAAAAAAGAATGGTGCTATTCTAAAAGAAGGCAAATTAAGCTCTGTATTACAAGTTCCAGAGTTAAAGGACTTGGATAGTAAAACTAATTTACTTACAAACTTAACAAAAGCCCTTGACAATGGTGTAGGTTCTTCTGATAGAAGCGGTATGCAATGGTACTACGAGGGAAATGAGCCATTAGAAGTAGTAGTTAGTAGTTTTGCCTATCAGTTAGGGTTTGGAGGAGATTCCGCTGTTCGTTCAGAGGTAGTAGACCCTAAGCTTAGTGGAAAATTGGAGAATAAGTCAGACCTATTAAATTTTAATACAAGTACTATTAAAGAAAAGGCTAGAACTATCCAGTATAGGCTAAGTGCAGGAAGTACTACTGCAAGTGGTCGCGGAAGTGGCTATATGGGTAATTTCAATGGCATGGATGTTAGAATAATCAATATGCCAGAAGTATTTAAGTCAAGATTGCACTACATGTCAAATAATACAGTTAAAGACTTAAGGTAGTTCGTGATAGGTTGCTAGTGGTGGAAACAAGCCACTAGCAACTGTATATGAGGGTTTTGTATGAAAACAGAGTTTATCAGAGATTTACTTAGACAAAGGCTAGAATACATGAAGCCAGTATTAAATAGTATGCAGTATAATTCACTGTTAAATACTGTAAATACTTTATCTTTTGATAAATTACTTGAGCTAGAAGGTTTTTACTTTGAAACAGAATACTGTAAATATGTAACAGAAAAGCTAAGTGGTACAAAAAGCATAAGAGAAGACAACAAAACAGATTTAGATTTCAATACATCAAATGTAAAAGTCTCTGATAAATTAAAAGAAAAAGAAGCGGTTGAAGTAAACAGTTTATTAGGAATGATAGCCAATAGTTCCTCTATAGATAGGTCAGAATACGAGGAAGATAGTGAGATAGATGAGGAAGACTTAGAAGAATATGAGGAATATGAGGATGACTATGATGAAGAGGAAGAAGACGAGGACGAAGATTATAGTGACGATGAAGTAGACGAAGAAGAGCTAGAAGATTACGAAGAGGAAGAGGCTTACGAAGGAGATTACGAGGACGATGAAGAAGATTATAGTGATGATGAAATAGACGAGGAAGACCTAGAGGACTATGAAGAAGAGTTAGACGAAGAAGAGTTAGACGAAGATGATTATGATGATGAAGAAATAGATGAAGATGACCTGTCAGAAGAGGAGTTAGAGGAGTCAGGTTATGAAGATTCAGACGAAGATGACTATGACGAAGAAGAGTTAGACGAAGAAGAGTTAGACGAAGAAGACTATGACGACGAAGAGGTAGATGAAGATGACTTAGAAGACTACGAAGATTATGGTGATGAAGAGTTAGAGGAGGAAGACTATAGTGATGATGAAATAGATGAAGAAGACCTAACAGATGAAGAGTTAGAAGGGTTGGAATTAGATGAAGAAGATGAAGAAGACTATAGCGATGACGAAGAAGATGAAGAAGACTATAGCGATGACGAAGTAGACGAAGAAGATTATGAGGAAGAAGAATTAGACGAAGATGACTACGACAAAGAGGAAGAAAACGAAGAAGATTATGACGATGAAGAAGTAGACGAGGAAGACTTGTCAGAAGAGGAGCTAGATAGCCTATCAGATAACCTTGAAGATGACGAGTTTGAAGAGGAAGACTATAGTGATGACGAGGTAGATGAAGAAGAACTTGATATAGATTCGCTATCCTCTATCAATGATGATTCAGACGACGAAGAGTTAGACTTTGATACAACAACATACTATAAGCCAAAGCAAGTAAATACAAGAAACAGTTCAAGTGTTAATTCTAAATGCGTAAACACTATAAAAAAGCCTGTTAGAAGAGATGTATTTAAAGATAAAGACGCAAACAATGTTTGGAATGCAGTAAACAATGTGCTAGATTTATTCCAGAAAGGAAAATAGGGAGAGTTTATGGGGTTCTTTACCGACTTAGTAGGTAATAGTAATGGATATTTAGCTGTATTTCAAAGTAAAATAGATAATCTAGCATTATTAGAAGATTTACTGGAGTTCTATGGTTTAGGAAAGGAAAAAGCAGAGAAAATACTGAAACAAAACCTGTTTAGCGTAAAGAATAAGCTTACAGAAAGTAAGCTATTTAGCCTAGATAGAAAGGTACTACGGTTAGTAATAAATCAAGACGGAAATCCAGTAGGTACTGTATCATTTACACTTAGAGGTATAAATACTTATGAAATTGGCTATTTTATCCGAGAACAGTATAGGGGAAAAAGTAATATAGCTAAGGTTTTGCAGTTTATAAGGGATACAGTCTTGAAGCATGGGGTGTCCATTATGGCTACAGTAAATAAGGATAATAGAGCATCCATATACTTAATAGAGCATTATTTGGGGCTTAATATAAATAAAGAAACAGAAAAAACATATATTTATGGGGGATAGGCATGGATAAGTTGGTAAATGGACATCAAGTTGATATAGGTGATGTTAGATTGTTTGAGCTTGGTTTAGAGGGGTTAGCCATAAACAAGATTGCCGTAAATAAGATAAATATTGAGTTTAATGGCAATGAGATGGTAAGTAAGTGTGTAGAGCTATATAACAAGGCTTTCAGAAAATTACCATTTCCTCTTTATAGCATTGAGACAAACTTAAAATACTCATGCCTTTCCTCTATAATGGAAGATAGCTTAAAGAAAGTATTTAAAGAAGAGTATAGCGTATGGGTAGATAAGAGTTTATGCTTGTATTTAAAACAAGACAATCTAGTAGTAAAGTTTGTTGGAAATACTTGGTGTATAGACTATATAGAAGAGCCTTATAAGGATAATACAGACTTTGACTTATACAAGTCAGATGTGGGCTATACAGAGTATACTTGGATACTAGAGCACTTAGAAGATGAAAATCTATCTATTAATTTCTACAATACATTTATGCCAGACTTTTTAAGGGCTTGCGGTAACAACTCTAATATTATGATTAAGGAGTTTTCAAAGATACTTGATTTTGAAGTAGTACCAGATGAAGTTACATTAAAAGCAAGAACTATATTTGATACAGATACTTTAGCAGAGTACTTTATAGATATTTATTGTAGTGGGTTTAAAAAGACTGGAAATGTGTGTACATATATAGATTTAACAGCAGAAATAGGCAGTCAGATGACAGATACAGAGGAAGAGATACCAGTTTATACATTAGATGTATATAAGAAGAGGTTTATGGCTGTAGATGGAAGAAACAATGCGTTAGGAGGAATACAGTTAAATAACAGACTAACACAAATAGTAAGCTGTCTAGTTGACAATATAGATTGCGAAACAGAGATTACTGGAATAAAGTACGGAGATTTATTGTTCTTAGAACTAGACAATTCCATTTACAAATATGATATAGCTAGAGATGCAATGAGTTTAGTTGGAGAAGATATAGAAATATACAGTTATCGAGGGGCTTATATCTATTTTATACGAAGACAGAGGATAAGAGAGAAAAACTACAAAAATATAATCTATAAGTACAACTCTGTAAACGGAAATATAAATATAGCAAAAATATTCTTTAGTTAGGGGGAATTGTAGCTTATGTTCGGAAGTGAGCAAGAGGTTAAGGACTTTATACAGAAAAATAGTGTTGGTGCATTCTCTAGTGTAGTTGAGAGTAATAATTCTGGATTTAGTATTAGAATTATATCTAGTAATGTAATAAGTAATGAATATTCTATATTTGCAGAAAACGATGAAAGTATAGAGTCTGAAATACTTAGAGCCATAGATATGGTATCTTATACAGATGACCTAAGTTATGGTATATACAATAGGTGTAAGGGTTTTTCCATATCATTCTCGTGCGGTGTAGAGGATGCCATAGTTTTATACTCTTATACGAAGTGTAAAATACAACTATCAAATAAATCAATATTAAAGTTCCAAGCAAATTCTAGTTTAGTTGATTTGTTTATGTCAAATTTAGAGAAAGTAACAAATATTTCAGAGTTGCTATGTTCTGTTGTTAAGAGTAGCTTAATAGAATGCTCTTCATGTGGATTAGACTTGATAAGAAAGGGAACACCAAGTTTATCTGATGTAATAAGCACAATAAAGAAATTAGATAAGGGGAAGATAGATACAGTAGTTGTAAGCATAGTAGAAGATATGAATCTATTAGCTTTATATAATATAACTGTATCAGTAAAGAATAAGGATGTTAAAGTTACAGCTATAGACCATGATATAATAGACTTATATACTGGTTATCCTTTAAGTGCTAGGCTGAAAAATGGTTCTTGTTTAACAGAATTATTTAACAGTACTGTTAAGGATGTAATAGAAAGAAATATAATGTGATTTTGGGGGTGAATTATGGGATATACTGATTACGAGGATGAAGACGATGTATTTGGTGGCTATGATATGTCTGGTATAGATGGAATGGATGATTCAAGTAATAGTTATCAAGAAGAGCAATTAAGTGGGTTTGAGCTGGATACAGACGATGAAAACTCAAATAAAAAGATAGATTGGAAGAGAAGTGGAACACTAGCAGGAATAGGTGCGGTAGTTATTATTTCTATGTTGTTAGTAGCTAGGTTTACTGGTCTATCAAGAAGAGGAACTAAAAGCAATCAAGTGCAACAAAATAGTACACAAGTAAGTATAGATACTAAAACTAATGAAAGCCAACAAACAATACAAGAAACAGTATCAGAAATTACACCTAGTACCGAGCAAAGTACAATTTTCGTACCTAATAATCCTCTCTGGACAGAGATACAGGCAGATAAGAATGTGGAATTAGGGAAAGATATAGATGGAGTGTTCACAGTTACTGGAATAAAGCATTTAGCTAGGTCTGTAGGTCGTGAGACCATCGTAAAGACTGTAGTAACTGGAGCAATCTCTGGGCTAGGTAGCACATTTGAGTTAGAGTTGCCTTATACATTAGGTCGCTATATTGAACTAGGGAATTCTTTTAATGTTAGCTATAAATTAGGGGAGATAAATGGAAATATCCTCGTGAGCGATATTTCCGTGTTAAAATAATAGCCACATGGGAGATTTATAACTGTTTATTAGTTTACTCTTGCTTGGTGTATTCTATTTTAGCTTTCGCACTACTTTCCCTAGAAAAATTTTCAAATAAAGGCAGATATTTTTCAAAAATGCTTGACGAGTATAAGTTTATTTGCTATTATATCTACATAAGTTACAGGTATGCTCAAAATTGAGTAAACCAAAACAAATTATTCAATATTAAAAGGAGAAAAACATGGATAAGTTTGATGAACTCAACATCAGTAAGGTACACGCACAGGAAGAGGCAAAGGAGGCTGTAGAAGCTGTTACTGCTGAATCCCCTGTAGACGACACAGATACCACTAAGGACGCTATGGAGCTTGCAATTAAGCATGATATGCTTCAGCGTTTGAATAATGACCCAGAGTATAAGGCTCTGTTTGGTAGCAAGAGAAAGACCATTCAGGTAGTAAATACTCTTGGATTTAGTGATTCTGGAGATATCATCAAGGTTGGTGATAAAGAGGGAGTTAAGAATAAGAACGGAAAGCCAGTATCCGATATTCGCCAGACTGCAAAGGTAGTTGGTTACAGAATTAAGAATCTTGGTGATGAAACTCTTGTAGTACCTTCTAAGAGATGGTTTAAGAATGAAGACGGTAAGTTCGTATCCGAGGACGCAGAAGTGATAATTCCTGCAGGAGAAACTGGAGATATTACACATAAGGATTTCATTATGTTACTGACTAAGCCAGAGTACTCTGGTGAGTTTAATAACGGTTTTGCTACAGGTAAGAAGTCTGTAACTGAAATGTCTAAGATGCCGAAGGAGTCCTTGGTTGACATGATGCGTGTAAACCTTAGTAAGGACGAGGCAGGAAACAAGTTCCGTAAGCATGGGGATGAGTATAAGCTTAATATCTCTGAAAAGGATGCTGACGGTAAGTGGTTTGTTCGTGACGAATATGTAGACCGTTTCGGTTACTTGAACAACGAGCCAGAGAAGAAGATTCGTGAGAAGAAGATTCGTGAGGTTAAGCGTCTTAGAGGTGTACACCTTAAGACTCAGAACCTTAGAGTTGAATTCCTTGCAAGAGCATTGGCTGATTCTGCACAGGAAGAGGTACAGCCACAGGCATAAGCTTGCGGTTGTGCTAAGGAGTAAGCCAATACCTAAACACATACATACAACACACGGAATTAGAGAGGGTTTTCCCTCTCTTTTTCTTTTGAAAAACTATGGACAAGTCAATTTAATTATGTTACAATAAAGTAAGAAATTTGAAAGCGTGTTGATAATGCTAGATATAACATTAAAGTATGAGAGGTATAGTTAAGTACTAGCGAGTTTTTAGGTATAAGTAGTGAGTTTTCACTTATAACTATACGAGTGTGGAGGTATACAATGAATTACATTTATTTAGTCGTATTTGCATTAGTTCCATTTATCTCTATATTAGAAGTTCATTATTGTGCAAAAAGAGCTATTATAACTTCTGGTCTTACTTTGAAATATCTAGCCTTGGTTACTTTAGAAGTATTTATTATAGGAGTGGTATGCTCGACAGTGTGTCAGTTCGCATTAAAAAGATATTCTTATTTACCTACAGAACTATTAAGTAGCCTTGTGGGTATTGTATCATGCTTAGTGTATTTAGTTATGGTATATAGTAAAATGATAAAGCAAAGAAGTGAGTTAGATAGTATCTGTAAATCAAGAAAGTATAAGTATATGTTATGCTTATTAGTTAGTGTTGTAGTGATAGCTATATGTATTCATTCTTTTTTGCTTTCTTATGTAATGATTTATTTTTTATAGGTGTTGTGTCAAAGCTTAGGTTTTTGATTCAGGTATGATATAGTTAGGAAAAATATTTTTAGTTATAAGAACCATTTTTCGTATTTGCAGACCTAATGATAATATAGGGTATAATTTAGTTTTAAAGGAGGAAAATATGTATTATTTCTATAATTTCTTAGGTGATAAAACCGAGACAAGAGTTATGCTAGCTCTATTTCTCGTTACTTTAATTGCTCTAATTATCTCATTTTTAGATGATAGACCATTAGTATTCTTTGGCTTATACACTCTATTATGTGTTATAATTATAGCTTACTGTATTCAGAGCGTTTATGGGAATAGTAATTATAACATTGGTAGAGACGAAAACTATTTAATTGTTACAAACAGAGGAAGTATTACTAAGTATGATTATACAGATGTTGATATTAGTGATATTGAGCTAGACTTATATAATGATTGTTATAATGTAACAGTATATAAGAATGATAATACAGTAGTTAAGTTTTCCTACCCTAGAGTATTTGAATCTGATTTAAAAAGAGCTTTAACAGAGCCAAAAACTGTGTTACCATATAATACAGTTTCGAACATAGATTATTTAGCGTCTTTTAGACTCAGCTTATTAGTAAGTGTGCTTACATATATGCTGTTATTGTTGGAAGGATTGTTTCATAGTCTTAACTATAAGGTTGGAAAGGCTTTTAGGAGGGTTTTAGGTGGAAAAGTTTCTATTTAGTATGGCAGGTTATAACAATAAATTTGTTATCATAGGTGTGGTAGTATTGGCTTTATTTATTTTCTCTTTAGTAAAGAAGATTACAGTATTGGCAAGGGTTTCAGCTATACTTGCTATTTCCTTTGCTCTTATGTACTTAGGTACAGCAAACTACAAGGAAAACTTCGGTGTTACAATACATGACAAGACAGTCGTTATAGATAACAAATACACGGAGCATTTAGAGTTTAGTTTATTAGACGCTAGAAAAGTTTCATGGAAAGAAAGTCCTAGTGATAAATCAAAGATTGAAATTACTGTACTTTTAAAGGATGGGAAAAGTGTAAGCTTTGCAGTAGACAGTAATTATAAACAATTTGCTGATTACGCTGTAAACCATATTTTAGTTAAAGACAATACTATAGATTAGAAAGAAATGTTATTTCTTGGAAAGTACGATATTTCATACGCTAGGTATTCATGTCTAGCATTTACAGCCTACTTATTCCTTTATCCATTTCTTGATAAGTCCTATACTATCGGAATTAGGTTGTTCTTATTAATTTTACTTAATATTTTAATTTACTGGTGCGCTTGCAGAGTAAGAGCGGTTGTTATAGATGCAAGACATTCAAGTAGCTTTTTAGATAGCTAAGAGGTGTAATAAATGGCAGAGCATTTAAACTGGGCTAGAAAGTATAGACCTAAAAACCTATCTGAGTATATGGGGCAGTCCATTAAGAATAGGGTTATGCAAAGGCTAAGTGATGAATCCCTGTATCCTAGAATTTGGTGTTTATATGGAGACAGGGGTTCTGGAAAAACTTCGTTAGCTAGACTGATAGCTGTAGAAATGCTATGCGAGGATAAGATAGATGGTCATTCCTGTGGTGAGTGTGAAATGTGCAGGGAGTTACAGGAAAATCTTCTCTATAATGATAGTGGTTCTACAACTCCCAATGTAATAGAGGTGGATGTGGCTACAGATGGGGGAAAAAGTGCTATAGAAGAGATTATGAGTGAAATGGATATAGAACCATTATACGGAAAGTATAAAATCTGTATCCTAGACGAGTGCCATAGACTTACGCAACAGGCACAAAACAGCCTTTTAAAGCGTTTAGAAGAGCCTAAAGCCTATGAGATTTACATTTTATGTACAACAGAGCCAGATAAGCTGTTACAGCCAGTTAGGAGTAGATGTGAAATAAGCGTAGCGGTAAAGCCTGCTACTTTACAGGATTTGGTAAATAGACTACTGTTTATCTGCGAAAAAGAGGGAATAGAAACATCAGAACAAGCATTAGTAGCATTATCCAATGCAAAAAATAGAAATCCGAGGGAAACAATTCTAAAGCTAGAGGATATAGCAAAATCTAATAATTATAAGGTTTTGTTAGAGACAGTTCTGAAAGAGACTGGAACTGTAGAGGCGGATACCTATATAGACTATTTCAATAGTTCAAATTCATCATTAAGTGATATAATTAAGTTCTGTTGGAATTTACAGGATATAAACATTCAGCCTAGAGACTTTCTAGTAGGGCTTAGTAAGTTTGTAATATCATGCTTACATATTGTTGAGGGACTTGGGTTAGAGCGGTTTAGTAGTGATTACATCACAAAAGTAAAGAGTTTTTTCAAGTATTATACTCCACAAGATGTAGATATTCTTTTACAAATCATAGAGTACGCTATAAAGTCTGCAACAAACAGTTCAGATATGGGTGAGTACATCTTAATCACAACAGCCATGCGAATTGGAAAGATAAAGTTGTTAGAGAAGGACTTATCTAATGAAAAGGAGGTTTCCATTAAAGAAACAAATAATGGAAACAAACTCCGCGTAGAAGAGATAAATAAGCCTGTATCTAGTGATAAAGAGGAGGATATTTTAGATAGTGCATTACTTACAGCTACATTTGGTAAGGAAGTAGCAGAGATTAAATCTGACAAACCTATGAGCCTAGACATAGATGATGAAGACGAGGAAAGTTTATCAGACGATAATTCCTTTATAGACTCCTTAATGGGAATGTAGTTATTTAAAATCAAATATTATATATCAAAATATGAAGGCTTGTGTGTAAAATGAGTTTATTTGCACACAAGCTTCTTCTGTTATATATGTAGGTGGAAAACTATATCAAGGGGGTTTAGATATGAAAAAACTAATACTTACTGTTTTTGCAAGTTCAATACTTTTATCCTGTCCAGTAATGGCAAGTAGCCTAGCAGATGTAGCAGGAAAGAACGCACAGGCACAAACACAGCAGATTGAAACACAGGCACAAACTACAGCTCCTACTCAAAATAGTAGTGGAAGTATAAATTTTGATACTACGCAAAAGGATAGTATCAAAGCTATATCAGATGGTGCTGACTTTAGTGCTGATAATCCAGTAGTTAGAGATATACAAAGAAAGGCATCTGCACCACTTAGTATACTCATGCAGTTGATAGCATGGGGTATTACAGTGCTTGTAGGATGTTCCACATTATTGGACTTGGCTTACATCTGCATTCCGTTCACAAGGGGTTTATTAGGTGGGGGTGCAGGTGCAACAAGTGCAACAGCAGGAAGAGCAACAACGGGCATTGGAAATAGTTATAACGGCAGTTTTGGTGGAAATCCCTATGGTGGGAATCACTATGGTGGAAATCCTTATGATGGTGGAGGTACTAATTCTACACCAGTTAGACCTGCAGGGGGTAGTGGTTTTTGCTTAGTTAGCCAAGAAGCTATAAACGCTTCTACAGCCGTAGACCCACAGACAGGAAAAGTAAAGGGTGCGTTAGGGGCTTACTGGAATACAGCAGTTGTAAAGCTTATAGCTACTCCGATACTGCTAATTCTTACTTTAACTGGTGTATTGCAGAAGTTAGGTTTCTTAATTGGTTCAATTATATTCAACTTAATCCGAACAATCCCAGGAATGAGCTAATAGAGGGCTAAATCATTATGTTTGAGAGATTAAAGCGAGTTATTAGTGAGAAGAATAAGACTAGTAAAGAAATTAAAAGGAGGAGGAAGAGAGATATAGAAGATATGAGAAATGAATCATTATTTAGTGCAAAACTTAGTAGTGATTTGAGTATTATATCTGTGTTACTTATGGATGATAGCATTAGTAGTGTAGAAGTTGAAGTAGAGCCAGAAAATGTAGCAAGATTGGACTCTGCAATGTATGGTTACGAAATGGCAGAGTATCAAGTAGTAAAAGATGATATGCGATACACCATAAGTAATAAAGAAATATCTTTTTAAGTAGTATGACAGTACAAGAAAGAATTAAAGACTTAAAGCATAGAACTGGATTATCTGAGGATGTTATCAGACAAGTGTTAGAAGCAGAGACAAAATCCATTATAGACTCCTTAGCAAAGGGTGAGAAAGCTACAGTAATAGGCAGATGTACTTTTACACCTGTTCTAGTCGAAAGAGTGGGTTATGGAGGGGTTAGTGCAAAGCACATCAGAGTAACAGCAAAGGCTTCTGCTAGGATAGTGAATAACCTGTTTATGCGAAGTGAGTTTGAACCTAGTACAGAGGAAAGCTTAGAGGATGAAGTATTACGCTTAGATAGCGATATTAGAACCTTCCAGATTGAGGAACTAGCATGACATATAAAACACATAGAGAGTTTTCAATATGGCTTGGTTTAGTGCTAAACATATTTATATACAAGTTAGGGCTAAGTCATACAAACTACTATCTAAACATGGCTGTTATATTGCTATTTAGTAGACAAGGTGCTTTGTTTCCAGATATAGACCATGAATGGCAAAATGTTAAGGAAAAAACAGTATTAAACAGGGCTATAAACTTTATAATTCACGCTACTGGGGGAAAGCATAGAAGTTGGCAAACACATAGCATAGATATATGGTTATTAAGTTTAATAGCTTCGTTATACATGGCAAATACTTTATCATTTGAGGATAGAGCAGTGTTGTTATTAATAATAGCAGGGTTCTTTGGTGGTTGGTTTAGCCATTTGTTTAGTGATATGTTAAGTAGTGATGGTATAAGGTTATTTTGTTGGAGTAGTAAGTTAAAGCTTAGGCTAGTTCCTAAAAAAGCAAATCTTTCGGTAAATCTGACAGCAACGCTACTTATTATCACACTAGTCGAAACATATTATAGACTACATCTTCCAAATGGTGATTTGGTAAGAAGTGTTGGTATAGCGGTTGGAGTAGTATTTGGGTATACAGCATTAAAGCTTGGAAATATGAAGTTTAATACAGGCTTAACTTATACTGGTTCAGGTGACAATAAGAAAGCAAAACCAACATGGGAGGATATAGTTTATAAGTTCACTTTACGGGTAAACCTAGTAGTTTTTATTTTGTCAGTAGTTTATCCGTATTGGCAAGTAGTTTAAGAAAGGAATAGTACAATGAGTAATTTAAAGAGAAGAGTTTTAGTGCTGATAGCTGTATTCATACTTGTTATACTACAGGGGTTTAGTGCTTTAGCTTTTACATCCTCTGATGTAGCGAGAGCCTATGAATCATTATCATCTGAGGACAAAGTAAAGGTTATTGTAGCACCAGATAAGACCAGTATTACGATTGATGGAACAAGCGTACAAACTAGTCCAACAAGTCAGTCCAATGCTACGGCAGTATCCATTGGTGGTGTTACAGTATATGTTACACAGGGAAATATAGACCCTATGTATAATGCTTTAACAAATCTATCTGCAACAACTGCTAAAACACAGAATGATAAGGGTGCAGAAGGTGCTAACTCAAAAGTAGACGCAATGGTACAGGCTTTTAATGTAGAGGCTGATATACAAGGAGCTTCTGTTGCACTTAGTGGTACTAAGGGAGTGCTATCCATAATAATAGGTCTTATATCCTATGGCATAGTGTTATTCTTTGGCTTAACAACAGCATTAGATATAGCCTTTATTACAATATCTCCGTTTAGAGCATTTTGTAATGAAAAAGGAGAGTTTGGTGGCTTATCTGGTACAGCATCCGATGGAACTGTGAAAATGAGGTTTATAAGTGATGAAGCAGTATATGCTGTTAGAACATCCGAGGTTGGTAGTGGTAAAAACGCATTAGTAGTGTACATAGGAAAAAGAATCTTTGGTTCTATTATGCTTGGTATAGCGATAACCATGCTAGTTACTGGAAACTTAGGATTGATAATGAAGCTTGCGATTAAGCTTGCTAGTGGAATAATTAGTTTGTTTAATCTGGCGGCGAAGTAATTCATGAAAGAGGTGGTGTATAAATCACCACCTCTTTTTTATAGGAGAGAAATAAATATGGATAACTATAAAGATATACCTTATGATATAGATTTTGGTGTATTATCTCCGTTAGTAGACACCCTCGTTAGACTTGGCACTATGATATTTAGTGTACTATCAGTACTACTTGTAGTTTATATGGCTTTAGTAACAGTATTTGATTTATTATATATTACATTTCCAATCATACAGAGTGTGGCGAGTAAAAGAAATTTAGATGGAAGTTTAGATATTAGTGGTTTAAAGTTTAGGGTAATTTCAAGGGATGCCTATAATGCAGTTCAAGAAAAGTATAGTATAGAGGGTTCTGGAAGAGGTATATACAAAAGTGCATTACTTATATATTTAAGAAAAAGACTTAGAACATATTTTATAGTAGCTATAGTACTGGTGATTATGCTTAATGGATTTAACATACTGATATTTGGAATATCAAAGATACTAACACCTTTATTTAAAGCATTTAAAATCTTTCAATAGCTTTAGCAAAATAGCTAAAGCTATTGTTTTTATTTAAAGTGTTATATCTATAGGAGGGATTTTAACATGAAAATAGTTAAAAATATAAAGTCTGTTGTAATAATAAGTTTATTAGCCTTTACATTATCTTCTTGCTCAGGTAAGGTAGATGATGTATTAAGCGATATGCAAGTTACTGTAGCGAAGCGTATAAACTGGAATATAGAGCAGTTAACTAGACTAAAAAATGTAGGTTTAGTTACAGATGCTATGTATGATGGGTTAGTTGCAAATATAAATTCTAGGCTAGGTAAGATAACCAATATAGATAATACGAATTTAGATTCAAATGTAGCTAATTTTATAAAACCTGCATTATCATATGTTATGTCTACTTCTGGAAGTCCTTTCTCTGGTGTAGCAGGAGCAGATAATATAGAAGAGTATCCCACATTTAAAACTTATGTTGAGAATATAGGTTCAGTTAGTAGCTATTTAGGTACTAATAAGGAAAACCCAAGTGTAGATAGTAAGAAAGTTACACCACTAGAGATTTTTAGTACAAAAAATACAACAAAGTCAAGTGGAGGACAGGATATAAACGAGATACTTAATTCTAGGATTTATGTATTAAATGCAGACTTAGTTGGCACAGACCTTAGTGATTTGGCTATATCCATGAAAACCATAAAGGAGTTAAAGGATAAGACAGAGCTTTCCAACGAGGAAAGAGATAAATTAGCAAAAGCTAGGGGTTGGCTATCAAATTTTAAAGAAACAGATATGAGTTTATTGGATGGTTCTACAAGTCTTACAAGAATAACAAAGCCTAATGAAGAAGCTTATAAAGTGGCAACGGGTAGTGGGATACCAGAGTCTAAATCAGATGAAAGTTTAAACAACCCATTAAAAGGAGAAGACTTAGCAGTATTTTCCAGTACCGTTCCAGTTATGGCAATTAGATTACAGGAGTTAGACGATAAAGTTATAGACGCTCTTTTAAAAGAAATAAATGACGCAGGAGATTCCTATTTAATAGATTATGTAGACGGGGACGCTAATAAAGGTGCTAGAATATATAGGATGTTTTATCCAGTAAGTTATGTTGATACTGTAAAGTACGATAGTACAAATAAAAAGGCTAATATAGTATCGAAGAAAAGTGATTTAATTACAGTAAATATCATGACTGGAAAGGTAAACTTAGCAAAAGATAACGACTACTATAGTGCCGAGGATTTAAAGTCAATAGAGGCTATATACAATGTATTAGGTAATTCTGATAATGAAAGTTCATTTACCATTTGGGATAAGGCAAAAACAAAGGAAAAGCATAATGGTATAGAATCAGATGTGGAGAGTAACACAATTCTATTAAAAGATTACCTAGAATACACATACTTACCCACATTTATAAAAGACGAGCCATTTGTAGCATTAGGTAGAAAGGTGCGTTTATACGGGATAGAAAAAGACGGTACTTTCAAGGATACAACAAAGATAGGTAAGTTTATAGATAAGTCTGGATTTCCAATTACAGGTGCTGAGCCAATTAAGCTAGATGACTTAGTAGATAGAAAATCTGGGAACAAAGATAATGAAAAAACAGCTATTAAGTTAGATAGCTTAGATGGCACAAAGAAAGAAAATAGCAGTGAGACTTCTAAAACACCTATTTACATCGGAGGGCAATGGGAAAGCGAGGTTTATAGGGGTGGTGTTGAATCCTTTGCATATAAAAATAAGTATGGAAACTATATTAGAAGTGGTTGGGCATGGATAGATGCCAATAAAGACGGAAAAGCAGAGTGTTACAAGTTTGTAGATGGTGTTCTTGTTACAAGCGAGATAAAAGACGAAGATAGTGGAATAGTTAATAGAGACGGTCAATGGATTCAAAATGGAGAAATACAGTATAAAACAGTTAGTGAAAGTGACGAGACAAAGGATACCAATACAAAAGTTGAAATAAACATAGGTAGTAGTACAGGTTTAGCTTCTGATGTGAATAAAGCAAGGTTTGAGAAAACAGTCTATAAGGGTGAAATAAGCCCAGTAATTGAGTTTCCTAACAGTAGTTCGGATAATAGTGTAGCAAGGATAGATGGAAAGGAAAACGGCGGTAAAAAATCAAGACTTATACACTACGGAATCTTTTTAAATACAGACCTTTATCGAACTCAGCTTTATAGTGGTTGGTTAAATGTAAATGGGGAAGGTAGTGGTGGTTCTCTTACTTGGTGGAATGAGTGGTTAAAGAAAGCTAAGTTTAGCTATAGCATTGACAAGAATAAGTTAGCAGAGTATCTAAATGTAAACTTTATAGCAGATACTACAGGTGATAGGGATAATACAATAGTCTTAGATGCCAATACATTAGGGGCGATACAAAGCAATTTACTGCAGGAAAAGAGAGTAGAACAAATTACCCTAGTAAGAACATTGCTAGTAGGATTAGGTTTCGCCTGTTTCGTTTATGGGGCATTGCTCTTAGTTGCATGGGTTATTGATACATCAACAATGTTAGAGATTAATTTATTTACCTTTTTGACATTCGGTAAGTGCGTTGCTGTAGCTGATAGCGTGGAGGTGCCTGTCTCGGATTTAGGGGGCAAAGCATATCTTACATTCAATGGCGTTCTTTTTCGTTTAATTGCCCTTGTAGGCTTGGGGCTAGTACTTATCAATGTGGACTTCTTAAACCTCGTAGGAACGCTCTACGATGCGTTAAAGGGTATAACGGATTTCGTGCAGAAAGGATTTTTCGGAAAATGATACGAGTAATTAAAAATCTAAAAGTAAAAATGGTGAATACAGCGGTGGCTCTGTCCTTGCTTTTGCCTTTATGCTTTCCAAGTAAGGCTTATGCGATAGAGTATAGTAGTACTTTAAATACTCCTTCAGCATTAGGCTCTCCTTTGTTAAATGAGAGTACATGGGAGGAAAGCGATTGGAATAAGTGGGAAACCGTAGCCTTTGGTGTGTTTCTAAGCAATTTTGCTGTTCCATTGCTTGATGATTATAACTCAGCTTTTCAGAGTGCTAGCGGAATAGGTTCAAAAGGTATAGGTTTAAAGGCTTTGCAGTATGGTAGCGGAAACGATTCACAGGCGAATAAAGTACTTACAAATTTACTTAGTCTAGCGATTAAAGACCAATCACAGGGCTTACAGCAGATAAAAGTAAGATACCATAACATAAATTCCAATTTATCTGATAGTTTAACAGGTGAGCTTACAGATGATGGGGTAGAAGCAAAATTAAAAGATATGTTTGTAAACCTGTATGACGATGATAGTTTAAATATATTCGGTGGAAATGAGCCGTCTAGTGATGAATCATATTTAAAGCGTGGTGTAGTAAGTGGAGAGTTTAAGAGGTATCAAGCTAAAACCCAGAAACTTAGACTATATTATCTATCAGAAGCCAAGTTACCACAGCTTTATATAGTAAGCGGTGGAAAGCCTATACAGGTATTTGATTTATCAGATGGATATGACGCTCAAATGTTTTCATTAAGTATTGCTCGTTCTGCTTCATCCGATTACGGAGAGGAGGTTATGAATAACATAGAATCCCTTATGGATTTACCTATAGGATTAGATGCGTATGGGAATATTTGCGTACAAAGCAACGGTAGAAATATAGTAGTAGTACCTGCTTCATCGAATCAGTACTTAACTAAGGAAAGACAGTATAACCTACTTACTTCTAACTTCATGCTAGGTTCATACCTTAGAAAAACTGGTGATAATTTAATAAGTTCTATAGCTTCTTACAGAACACATTTACTTAGTGACGCTTCATTCTATAGTGGAGATTCAATAGCTAATTCCTCTGAGGATTCAGATGATTTAGGTAAGGTTATTATGTATAACGATACAGATATACCATTATACTCTTTATTACAGAGTAAAATTACAGAAGAAAAGGATTTTAAAGCTGTTTGTAATGATTATTTAAACGGAGATATAGACTACGATGCAGGAGAAGAGTTATATAAGTTAGTTAATACAGATATTACAGAGAATAAGATAGGGTATCCATTTAAAGTAGATGTAATAGGGGCTGAGGGTTCTGTAAAGTTTTTTGACAAGTTATGGAAGAAGTTAGACAATGCAAGTGGTGCACATTCAAAGAAAGTACGGTCTGCTGTTTCTGTGGGTAGTTTAATCGCTACATTATACCCAACAAAGTCTACAAATAATGTATTAAACTATATGATTACGGTGTCGGGAAAGTCTACATTATTTGGAAGTGCTGACAGACAGTATTTTCCTGCAGGGGGTTCTTATGATACTACTGGTGATGATGTGTTCCTAAAGTATGGAAACTTTGCTTTAAAGTATATTGATAATAAGAATAAGTTAAATATTTCTGGTGATAGTGGCTTTGATGTGTTTACACAAGATTCCTTTGCGAATAGAGTTCGTTCCAGTAAGACTCCCATGGAATTAGCCGAGGCGATATTTACAAATATCTCCCCTGTACAGGGAAATGAGGTTACTGGCGATTCAATCCTTAATGGTTTATTTATTCACTGGTTAGTAAATGAAAGTGGTTTTCAGAAGGGCAAGTCTTTTAATACGGATAAGCTAAAGAATATTAGAGCCAAGGATATATTTGAAAAGGGTTGGTTTAAAACTGCTGTAAATGTTGTAAGAGGGTATGCAACCTTAGACGATATGCAAAATAGCTTTTATCGAACAGGTGCTATATTTGGCTTTAATAGTTCAGCTATTACAGCAAGCAATGTGTTAAATGTGGTAGACGGTACAGAATTTGCAAGCTTTACCCCATACATCTATCTTACATACTTAGATTTCTACGGTGTTTATGATAAAAAGAGTGAGTTTAACCAAGAGTTATTTACTGGCGACTTACTTGCGAGAACTGGGGAAGAAATATCAAAAGGTGCTGTCTTATCCTCAGAAGAGAAGAAATCTCTTATGGAAGATTATATTTATAATATCTTAGACCCAAATACAGGTGGAAAGTATACAACAAAGCTGATAAATAAGTTTGTATTAGAGTTTTTGCATGATAACTACAAAAAGATAGTATTTGGTTCTACGGATGGTTATATATCAAGTAGTATAAGTTCTAGTGGGGATGAAGGCTTTCTAAGAATCAATACAGTAACGGAGAATATGTTTATTGGTGGATTGGCTAGGTCTTATGCTAAAAACTTTTTGGTTATCTTTGCTGTATTGTTACTGATAGCTTTTGTCTCCGCTATATTTAGTGGCGGTGGAATATTTAGAATAATTGGAATTACTGTATCATTTGCCTTTTTAATGGCATTTAGCCCAACTGTTGTGGATTTAGTACCTACTGTTATGAATAGAGCAGTACAAGGTATGTATAGCGATAACATGACATATTGGGCTATAGCGGAAAGCATAGATAACGATAGAATAGATATATCTTCCAATGAAGGAGCTGATAAAGATAAAGAGGTAAATTCCTTTATCAGAATGTTAAATATATCCCAGTATGACAAGACAATCATGATAAAGAACGATATATCCAAGAAGATAGTAGAGCAGATACCAAATACCGACATGGCAAAGCTACAAAGAATGAAAACTACTAAGTGGCTTTTCCCAATACTCATGAGGCAGTTTACAGCAAATAACGGTTCAGCAGAGTATGTATCAGTTACTCTATCAGATACCTATAGAAATATGCATAACTTATATTGGTTATATAGGGATTCTACAAGTGGTGGGGATAAAATTAAAGCAGACCTTACAAATAACAATACATATAGTGCAAAACTAGCACAGGATTTAGGTATTGGAGTGGTAAGCAACGCATTAAACAACGGAAATATACTTAGCCTTAGTGATAAGCAGTCTTTATATGGAGGTTATGCAAATACAAAAGGAACTGGTACAGAATTAGATAATCATGCAGTAAATAGGTTTAACGGAGAGGACAATGTAAACTTACACACAACATTTTACTTATTAAACTTCGGTAGTAGGTTTAAAGTTCCAAATCCATCAGAGTTAGGGGATTTAGGTATAAATATTAATAAGTTTGGCTACAATAAAGATACATGGGGCGAGTATGCTGAGTATCTTGCTACGAGTGGTAGCTCAAAGCTTGGATTTATGAAAAGCCTAGTAGATATAACAGATAACGAGATATTACCTACAATTTCTAAGTATAATAGCTACAGTATACCAGTTTACAGCTATTTTGGTTATTTGTGGATGACAGAAAATCCAATGCCATATTTCTATATCAATGTAAAGGATACTTTTAATCAAGATATTAGTGTTGGTAAGTTAGCTTACGAGTTACAAGGCTATTACGCTGATATAGAGAGTGCAAACGGTGATGTAGTGGAGAAAAATGCCCACTTTACATTTATGCGAGATGCTAGAAATGGAAAACTTAGAGATTTCATGGATATGGAAGAGTTCTTCACAAATGTACTTCCATATATGTATAATGTGCAAATCATAGCAGGAGGTACTGGAAAGCATGATGGTGCATTTGGTATATCCGATATAGGGGATGAATACTCAATTTATAAATCAAATAAGAAGGACTGGTTATTTAGGAGTAATTGGGTAACAAAAATAGAGGAAGGAGATATATTTAACAAGAAAGAAAAGATAGGGTATAAAGATTCTGCAGGGGATAAGCATACAGCCGAGATAGTAGGTTCTTTAAATCCTAAAAACTATGAAGCCTATAGACCTATGATATTTAGTGAGTCACAGATGTTTGAAATGGGGCTTACGAAGGCAGACTTATCCTATACAGAGACACAAATCCTAAAGTTTAATAGGGATGTAGAGAAAGAGTGGACAATGCTTCTAAACTATGTGAATAGTGATGGCATGAAGGCTGATGTACTCTATAGACAAATGGCATTAAGTGCTACATTACAGTTCTCTAAGAAATTTAGTACAAGTACATTTCAAGAGAAGAGAACCTTATATCCATTTACATTAGACTTAAGAAATATGAGTTTTGATAGTGTTATGAAGCTTTTATACATGGGTTCTACACACAATGCTAGTGTACTCTATAAAGATACAATGCGTACTGTGTTAGAGGATGGAGACCTGTTTAGTGGAATTATTTTACTTACAGATGCCATAGCTTGCAGTAAAGCCATTCCGATAGTAAGAGATTTTGCTTTAGCCTTTGTTACAGCCTTATTAGTATTGAAAACTATACTAGATATTATTACAGGTAAGCAAGAAAAGGCAAAATTTCTACTAGGTACAGTATTTATCTATATTAAGACTTGTTTATATACATTTATCTTCTTTGGAGTATTTAAGTTCCTGCTTTTGGTTAGCTCACCAAATCAGATATTAAGTTCAACTAGAAATATAGGTATTACGCATAACGCTTGGTGGTACAATCTTCTAATATTTGCAGGGTGTGTATGGTATATTTACACTCTGGTGTGGAACATAATAAGATTTACTTGGGTAAATAGAAGAGATATGGGATTAGAAGCGAGTTTAAACAGTTTATCTGGAATAAGTTCTGCACTTACTGGTGGTTTCGGTGGTTTATCCAGTACACTAGGAAACTTACTAGGAGGAGATGGTGAGAGAAGTAGTCATAGTGACCTAGACAGAAGAAAAGAATATATGAATGACGCTCAAAGTAGTAGCTTAGGAAACAGTGAAACAGGATATGCACAAGGCTCATTTGCTTCTGGAAATAGCAGTAATAATAGTAGTAATAGCAACAATAGTAATAATAGTGATGGTATATCACAGACAAGCGATTTTAGCAGTAGAGACTTTGATGATTACAATAGCTATAGCCAAGATACAAGTAGTCCAAGCTCAACAGATTCAAGTATTACAGATGCTATAAACGAAAGTATTGAAAGAGGAAAGCGAGAAAGTGAGCACAATAGTGAAAAGAAAGAGGAATCAAGTTCTACTAACTCAAATTTAAATACCACAAATACAACAAATACTGGTGGAAATTACGACTACAGTAGGGGTGACTATAGCGGAGGAGGTGTAAGTCTTGAATAGTTCTCGGTTAGTTAAGAATACTGCAGGGGATAAGATGTTTATTCCTATGAATGTAGAGGGCAACAGCTATGACGAAAAGTTCCTTAACACAACAAAGGTATTAACTATAGTATCATTAGCTGTATACTGGGTATTTATCCTTACTTGGATAAATACCCTAGAGAACGCTTCTGCGCTGTTCAAGGTTCTTATAGTATTGTTTAGTTTATTTGCAACAATACAGCTTGTTAGGTATGTAGTATTTGAAGAAAGATATTTCTTTAAAATGTATCAAAAAATGCTTTTATACAAGAATCCTACTAGTGATGTGTTTTGGGATATAGCAAGTATCAAATCAATCTATGGAGACAGCATAGCCTTATACTCAGATATGAAGATTGGTGTATTTGTTAAGTTGAATAGAGGTTCTATAGTTGGAAAAGACGAAGAGTTTATTGAGAGCCATTATGACGCTATTTCCGATTTTCTAAGAGAGATAATTGGAAGAGGTTATAAATATGTTCATTTAAACCTTATGGAAAGAGCCGATAATGATACAAGACTTGACTATCTAGGAGCTGAAATAGATAGAGTAGAGAATAAGAACATTAAAAAGCTGTTACAATTACAGCTAGGAAATCTAAAGAATGTTACTAGAAATTCTCTATACGAAAACGATTATTACTTGATATATACACAAAAGCTCGATAGGCTAGAGTTAATTTTAAAGGATGTCTATGATTCTTTAGACATCCTTATGGACGGTAATTATATAGGCTACAATATACTGGATGCAAAGGAAATAATCGAGTTACATAAGGAGCAGATAGGTGTAGCCTATTTTAATTATAACTTAGCCACAATAAATACCTTTAGAGAGTATCAAGTAGATAGAAAACCTGCTGTTAGACTAAAGAAGATATATTTAAACAATGGTTCAGTTATAGAACTTACAAAAGAGGACGAGTTGTTTATCAGAAAAATAGCAACAGATATAGTTTCCTCAAGTTCAACTGAATCTATAGATATAGTACATAGGTTAAATGCAATAAAGGAGCAAGATTTTAGATTGCGTTCTGGAGTAGACTTGGATAAAAAGACAAATACACAAGTAGTGCAAAAGAAAGCAAGTACAGTTAGTAACAAAGCAGTTAAAGTAGATAATGTAGATTTTGATAAGCTTATAGACAATAGTAGTGATGTAAGTGACAAAAAGCCTGATGATAATATACAGGAAATAAGTGATGATTTTGAATTCGATTTTTAAGGCGGTGTAACTATGAAAGTTTTGCTTATTGGTGGAAGAAGTGGGGAAGCTGTTGTATCTGCAATGAGACAGAAGTTCTCTGATGGCTCTGTAGAGTTCTCGAGTATAGAATATATTGAAGATTTGCAAGCATATTTAAATACTGGTGGCTTTGCAGATAGACTTCTAGTGATGGAGCAAGGTTTAAATAGGGATGGGGAAAGAGAGATAGGAGACCTCTATCAACTTATTCAAGAGCTTACAGGTATCCTGTGTAGTCGATTAAGCAATGCAGATATTATATTTGTAAGCCAAGACGAAGATGTTTCCGATTTCATTCTCTCATTAACCTTTATGCTAGGGGATAGAGTAGGTATTTTATACTACAATACTACAGAAAAGTTCAAAGTATCATTCTTTAGAGAGTTAAGCCTAGTGCAGTTAAACTCTTTAAAGTCAAACTTAGTACTAGGTAGGTTTGTTTATGATGGAAAGGATAGCGAGTTTCAGTCAGTAGAACAAGTAAATGTGAGTAATAACTTTACAAATGTTGAGAGAGTGGATGACTTTGATAGCGAAAGTGAGTTTAACGAGGACTTTATGGTAGAGGATACTGATGCGGACTGGGACGAATCTGACACCTCTGATACAGATTGGGGTACTACATCTGACTTAGATAGTTTATTTGGAAAAACAGAAGAAAAAGATGAAGAAAGTACAGATTCAGATTTAAATAATATTACAGATTCAAACTTATCACATGTAAATGAGCAGAGTAGCGATGGTTTTGATTCAGATTCGAGTAATATAGATACAGAGTACAATGGAAGTGATAAACATGAAGAATCGGCTACAGATTTTGAAGAACCAGATGAATTTGATTCATTTACAGAAGATACATATGATAATGAGTTAGTATCAGATACTACAGGTAATTTTACAGAAAACGAGGAAAAACTAGACGATTTTGACACAGTAGAAGAAGATACAGAAGAAAGTACTTCTATTTCATCAGAAAGTGAAAAAGATAGTTTATATACCGATTTGTTTGAAGGAACTGATACATTTACAGAAGAACCAGATACATTTACAGAAGAACCAGATTCCTTTACAGAAGAACCAGATACATTTACAGAAGAACCAGATACATTTACAGAAGAACCAGATGTATCAGATTTGTTTGAAACAGAGAGTAATAATTTAGAGGCTGTAGAAGAGCATGAGCAGGAAAGAATTGAAGAATCAGTAAAAGTAGAAATAAAGTCAGAAAAACCTGTAAAAGAAAAACATAAGTTCGGATTGTTTGGTAGAGGAAAAGAAAGAAAGCAAGAGGTATCAAGTAAAAGTTTAGAAGTAGAGTTAAGAGAGATGCTAGATTCCTATAATAGAAGAGGTCATGTAATGACAATAAGTGGTTCAAGTGACTCTGGAAAAACAACTATTGCAGGAAACATAGCAAATCTTATAGCAAACATGGGGTATACAGTAGCGTTAGTAGACTTTGATTTACATAAGAGAGGTCAAGTATTCCTAAACAGTAGTGCATACGAGTCAGTTATACATGATGACGGCTATGAAGATGTACTTTTACGAGTTATCAACTCAAAGGGTACAGATGTATCTGCACAAGCTTCGATAGTTAAAGAGGGTTTGAGTTTATTCGGTTTATCTGTAACAGAGGATACACCAGACTTGCAAAAGATTATAAAAGATAGGGAATCCATCAGTAATTTCGTGTATAACCTAAAAGCCCTTTACAACTTTGTTATCCTTGATTGTCCTATGCAATACATGAATACAGATTTAGGAGAATTAGCAATTATATCCGATACATTAGCTATAACTTCCAATGTAAGCAATAAAAGTATGCTAGAATTTGTTATGGAGATAACAAACATAAACGACCATAGGGTAGGAAGAGATATTGTTGGAAGAGGAAGAGTTGTTTTAAACCGATGTGATAGTGAAAGTGGAGCATTACTTGGTTATAGATACAATAACTATTCAGATATCTTTGCTATACTAGACAGATTTGTATATGATAGCACAGGTTATTCTACAGACGGAATGTTTAGTGGTATGCTACATTCAACAACAATACCCACAATAAACGGCTTAGATAGCCTAATACTAGGTAAAAACTATTTTAGCGATACATCTAGTGGAAAAGAGTTATATATAAGCTTACTGCATAGCTTACTTAAAAAGGAGGAAAGATTACACTAATGAATTATACAGTAAACTTTTCGGCAGGATATGAGCAGAAAGATATAAAGGAAACGAAAGATATAAAAGATAGTACATTTTTGGTTTATCTCGATAGTTCCGTAAATAAAAAGCTGTTTGAGTACTATCACTATTTAAAGTCGATGATATTAAACAATAACAGAGTTATTCTTATACTAGATAACTATACCTGTGGTATTGAGAAACAGCTTTGTATGCTAATGGTGTCCTATAATAGATACGATATTTACAGAGTTTTAGAGCAAAAGGATTTAACTAGAGAATATGTTGAGAGTTTACTTGAAAGAACTCCAACACTGGAGGAAGTAGAGCAATTTATAGGTTGCGACATATCCATGTATGCAAATATAAATGAAGTGCTTACAGAAATGAGCAGTTTATACGAGAATCCAGAGGCTTTAAGCGAGTTTATAGCTAAAAACCTAGAGTTGCTTGAAAATACTGTAAATGTAGTTGATTTTTTAAAGGCTAATACAGATAACAACTCAATAGCTTTGAATAACATCAAAGAAAAGCTTAGTGGTGAGATAGAAAAGCTTAAATCAGAGCTAAGTGTAACAAGTTCAAAGCTTAGAGAAAGTAATTATGAAAATAACCTGCTTAATACAGAATTATCTTCTGTTATGTCTGAACTAGTAGAATGTAAGGAAAGAGTAAGTACAGATAATAGTAGTACACCTAAGATACTTAGCTACAGTACATTAAATATCAATACATTAAGTCATCGTACTGGTGCAGTCATATACTTTAAGGAATTTGGCAAGCTTAGATACATAAACTCGTTTATTTTAAGTTTATGTGAGCTAATTAAAGTAAAAGGTGGAGGTTTAAGCTATAAACTATTGATTTACGACACAAAAGTAGCTTTAGGAACTTACAAACCGCTGTCTTATCTTGATAGACTAGCATATACAGAAAGAAAGTCCATGTTCTTAGATGCAAAAAAGAACGAAAAGATAGTAGTTACAGAGCCATCTAGTGATATACTTAGCGATATATTAAAGTCGGATATAAATGTAGTTATTATATATGATAGACTTGGAATAAATAGGGATTTAATTAGTGGGGCTATGGTGTATAAGTACAATGTAGTTTCTAGTATGGGTGACTATAGAACATTGAAGAGTTTAGAGCCAAATATATCAGATGACTTTATTATAGCACCGCCATATGTAAGTAGTGGTGTTATTGGATTACCAGACTTTGTGCAAGATGTTATGACTAGGGTAAGAAATTCACCTAGTTACAAAAATTCAGATGGAAATCCAATACCCACATTGGTACAGGCTTATGCAAGCTTAGTAAATCCAAACAATTCAGAGGTAAATATCATAAATAGTATATTTGAGCGTATTAACATTAAGAACATAGCTTCTAGGAGGGTATAGTGTTTAATCGCAAAAAGAAACAAGAAGGCAACAAGTTAGATATGTATGATATAATTTTTGCTAACTTAGTTGCAGGAACCTCTATCATAGAGCCAGATAGAGAGTTAGACAGAGAGCATATTGATATAGGTTTCTCTAATGTATCTTCTGAGAAGTTGATTTTAAAGTACTTTATGATTACTGGGCTTCCAGACTATACTTACACTCAATTATTTAGCAGAATACGCTCATATACAATGTTATCTGGTGTAAGAGTAAACTTTTTAACTTACGGAGAACCACATACTATAAACTGGGATTCGGCAGAGATGAAGAACAGGATGAAAGTATGGGAGCAATACACAAACAATGCAGATAAAGTAACAAGCTTTAACTACAGAAGAAAAAGAAGCGAAGTTATGGCTAAGGAGCGCATTATAAAGTCTACAATGTTCTTAAACAAGGCAGAGTTAGACGGAAAGCGTAAGTTAATCAAGGCAAGTTTTGTAATTGAGTTAGCCTGTTTAAGAGACTATGAATCATTACGAAATATGGAAATAAGTATAAGAGAATTAAAGAATTTCTGTTCAAGTAATGAAATCAAGTTATTAGAACTAAGGGTTAATATGATAGACTGGCTACAACAGCTTTGGATATTCTCATTACGAAATATAAAAGAGGTGAGTAGAAGATTAGTAAAGAAAATAGTAACAGACGATATTATGGCAAACCTTAGTTCTTATAAACAGGGTAGAATCGGGGATGAAGGCATACCGCTTGGTGTAGATGTGAATAGCGGTGCAATGGTGCTAAAGAAATTTAGAGGAAATCCAGATGAAGCTGAAAACATACTAATCTCTGGCGGTACTGGTTCTGGTAAGAGTCTATACACAAAAGTGCTTCTAAGTTGGCTAAGTATGGATTGTGTAATTACTGTTATAGACTATGATAACGAGTATAAGAAATATGCCGATTATATCTATGACGCTAACCCAAAAGATGCCGTAGTTATCTCAATGGGAGATGGAAGTAGTTCTTACTTTGACCCTATGGAGATAGGAGAGCTTACTGGGGATAAGGATGTGGATAAGTCCCTAAAGAGTACAGCACAGAAGTATACAATGGCAACATTTTCCCTCATAATCGGCGGAGCAGATGGAAATCTTACAATGTGGGAGGAAAGTGTAGTAAGTGAAGCCATAAGAAATGTTTATGAGAACAATGGTGTTACAGATGATGAAAGTACATGGATTTACTCAAAAGGCTGTAAATTAGCCGATATTTATGAGGAAATTAAGCTAGCCGTTCGGAGACAAGAGTATGTAGATGATAACATGGACAACATCAAGCATAAATCTGCGGTTAATGCCTTAGAAGCCTGTAAAAAGTTCTTTGAGTATGGAGAAGCTTATTATGGCACATTTGCAAATCCGATAAACATAAAAGATATACGAGATAGTAAGTTTATTGACTTTAGTTTCGGAAGTAACAAGATAGCTTCACAAGAAAATCCAGTTATTACTGGAATAAAGCAGTTAAGTGTAGCAAACCTTACAAGTTTAATCAGTAATTACTGTAAATATGTTAAAAAGTGCTTTAATGTAAAGGTATGGGAAGAGTACCAAAGATTCGGTCAGATAAAGGGTAGTGCGGAGATAATCAGAGATTCCATTACTGGAGGAAGAAAGAACGGTGATATAAACCTTATTATTACCAATGACTTAGGGGCTATGCTTGATGAAGATAACAAAGCTACAGCAACATTAGAGCAAAACATTACTGGTTATATTTTAGGCAGTATAAAAAGTGAAAGCATAAGGGAAAAGTTCTGTGCTAGGTTTAATCTGCCAGAAATGGTACAGCCTTTAAGGAGAATTAACAAGGCTAATGAAAATGCTAAGAAAGGTAGCGGTAAAGAGAGTCAATACACTCATGCATTTTGCTGTATTATGCTAAATAGTGGTGAGAAAGCCATTGTAAAGGCTAAAGTACCAAAAGAGATTTTAGACTCAAATCTATTTAGAACTGGCATAAATAGATAGGAAAGTATAACCAGTAGAGTACGAAACCTTATAAGAAAGTATGAGCAAAACCGTTACGATAGACTTGCAAAACACATCCATAAATTTTTACATAAAATAAAATAAAATTTGGCAAGATAAAATTACTCACGGAACGGCAAAACAAAAACCATTTTAATAAGTGGTAAAACGATACATCTAGTTATCGAAAACGAACACGATAGATGGCAGATACATTCAAGCTCCAAAAATCCAAGGAAAAAATCCAGTTCATTTCTCGGAGATTTTTAGGCAGGGGTGGAAAATCGAGGGGGAGGCTCTGCAGGGTTTTCCAGTTACTTAAATAAATTTAACTAAGGAGAGAATAAGATGGGGGTAGTCCTATACTTGCTACTGGCAATAATTGTATATGTAAAAACATTTGAAAAAGACTTTGAGCAAGAAGACCTGTCTGGCTCTACCCTAATAGTGGCAGTAGTTATGTTTATTCTGGTGCTTTCTATGTTCTTTAGTGCGTAGTTTATCGGAGGTGTGGCTTGGATACTAACGAAATTGGAAATAAAATAGAAAACGCAAGAAATAAACCGAAATATGAGGATTCTATGGGTGAAGATATGGAAAGCCTAGACGAGTTTGACTTTGACTCGCTAGATACAACAAATTTAGGTTCTTGTGCTGATGGGGATAATATAGAAAACTATGCAAATAGTGATACATCTTCTCAACAAGGTTTCGGTGGTTTTAATCAAGAAGATGTATTAGCACCACCTACGCAACAAGCACAACAAAACAGTACAGATTGGTCATCAGAGCTAGGAAATGCCTTACTAGAGTCATCTAAAAGTTCTTTTAAGATATTTATTTCTATCTTTAAAAGCTTAAAGAATAGAATAGCTGATGATTGGGCTACATTCTGCACGAGATTTTTATACTGTAATGCAATATTGTTTGGAGTAAGCTTACTTGTTTTCGGTATAAGCTTTATATTAGGAAAACCCATTCGATTTACAGGTTTACCGTTAAGCACATTTATATCTTTAGGCTTATCATTTGGTACTGCTTTAATTGTACTTAGTGGTTTAGCAGGGATAGTGTTAAGAACAAACGATAAAAACTCTAAACTAGGCTTAGACAGTTTGTCTGAAAATAAAGATAGTGTAGATACTGATAGCTTGTTTAGTGACTATAACGGAAGTTCCTATGATAACTATGACGAAGATAGCGACATAGACGATATAATGCGACAATTAAATGGGGATTTAGATGGTGGGGATGATTATGAGCCAAATACTTTTTTCTCATCTCCACAAGAGCAAGGTGCAATTACAAAACCAGAGGATGTGTTTCTAAGTATGCTAGAAAAACATTCAGAAGTGAAAGATATATCTGAAACAGTTCCTAGTAATGTGCCTTTAATAAATAGAGCCTATTTAGTAGACCTGTTTAAGCCATATCTAATGATTAGTATACCAGACTTTTCAAAGGAGGAGCATATAGAGTCTGGAAGTGAGCGCTTTAAGGACGCAGAGACATTATTACTATCGGCTTATGCTAGTGGAGCAGGGAAAAATCAAGAAGATGTGTCTACCTCTGTTTATTTGGATAGTATGGTAGAAACTCTATTCTCATATACATTTATGTTGAAGCGTTCTAATACAATCCGCATTACAATAGATAAACTTAGGGATGAAGTGGAATCCTACTTTAGGTCTGATATTGTAGACCCAACAAACCCAGATGCAGGAACAGTAAGCGCTGATATAGTAAAGGTAAAGGACTATTTTAGAATTTCCGTTACAAAACCTAATTTAAATGCTATTGTTAGTTTAGGTGATTGTTTACAAAGGAAAGATATAGTAGATTTCTTTAAAGATACTAAAAATGTACTTCCTATTGTAGCAGGTATTACAGATAATGGCACACCTGTTACAGATGATATTAAAAAATATGATTCTGTAATGATAGCAGGAAAACAGCGAAGTGGTAAGTCTTGGTATGTAACTAGCTTAGTTATGCAATTACAGCTATTTAATACACCAGAAGATGTGCAATTCCTGTATATTGACCCAAAAGAGACATATTTGTTTAAAAGCCTATCAACTATGCCACATTGTTGCGGTTTACATAGCCACCATAGAATTTTAGATATTATGGATGATATTATCAAGAAAGAAGCTCCTAGAAGAAAGAAGTTATTGCTTGACAACGGTTGTGATACTATATGGGCTTTAAGGGATAAAGGAATTAGACTTCCTGTTCTATATATCGTTATAGACGAGTATCTTACTATTGATGGATACTTAGGGGATAGCATTAAAGAACTGCAATCTCAAATGAGGGAAATCATGAGTCAGTACCCATATTTAGGTATTAGACTACTGTTTATTCCGCACAGAGCACAGGGAGTAGTAGAGAAAACTGCAAGACAGTTGATAAGTTATGCCTGTGCTGTAAAGACAGAAAAGGAAGTAATAGAGGAAACCTTATCCACTACTGGTTGGACTAGAAAACTTACAATGCCAGGTGATATAGCAATGAGACTAGGCTCAAATGTGTTATATGTGAGGGGTGCAGCACTGGAGAGTTCAGACGAGAAAACTACTGAATTTATAAGACAAATAGCAAAGAGTTTCTATAAAATGGGTGTAGAAATACCAGATATGACAAGTATAGGTTGCGGTTATAATAGAAACGAAGAGAAGATACGAGAAGATTTGGAGTTTAGTAGTGGAAACAAGTTACAATATGACGCAAATAGGCTAAACGATGAATTAAGTAGCATCTATTAAAGCCTGTTATTGGTTAGGTGGGGTATTATGGATTTTAACATTGATTTACATGGTTTAGAAGATGTACTATCTGGTGAAACAAGTGTAAGTACAGAAGTTCCAGTATTCTCTATACCAGACACGGTTAGCTTATCAGATATAGAGAATACAATAGAAAACAATATAGAGAATACAGGAATTTCTTATACAAGTGATGTACATCAGATAGGAAAGGATGCGTATAAAGAAAATACTAGAGGAGTTTCCAGTTTATCTGTAGAAGATATACGGAGATTCTATGCTGACGATAAAACCGATGATACACCACATAAACAGAGTCAAGGTATAGAGCCTAAAAAAGATACTACAGAAAGCACATCAAAAAGCCATAGTCTAACCGTAGAGGAGATTCGTAAAATCTATGGAATACAGGAAGAAAAGAAAGAAGAGCCAGTTACTGTAAATAAAGAGCCAGTTAAAGATACTCCCAGTTTTACAGCCGAGGATATTAGGCGAATTTATGGAATACAGGAAGAAAAGAAAGAAGAGTCTGTAGTGGATAATAAAACGAAAGAGAGTTCTAAGCAGTCAAGTTTATCAGTAGATGAGATTCGTAAGATATACGGAATTAGTAGAGATGAAGAAGATAATAGCGAGGAAGAGTATGAGGAAGAAGATATAGAGGAAGAAGATTATGACGAATATGAGGAAGAGGACTATAGTGATGACGAAGTAGACGAGGAAGATTACGAAGATGAAGAATTAGATGATGAAGATTACGAAGAAGACGAAGAAGACTATAGTGACGATGAAGTAGATGAAGATGACTATGATGAAGAAGACTATAGTGATGACGAGTTAGACGAGGAGGACTACGAAGATGAAGAAGATTACAGTGATGACGAAGTAGACGATGAAGAGTATGAAGAAATAGTAAAAAACGAAAAACCTGTTTTAGAAAAGGCTAGAATAGTAAAAAGCATTGAAAAGCCAGAGATAGATATAAATAGTATAAAATTACAGCAGGATAAACATGAAGAGTTACAGAGAATGCCTGTTGTAGAGAATATAAGACCACAACAAGCTATAGCTAGCATGAATAACAATGATAGTTTATCGGAATCATCTCAACAAAAAGTAGAGAAAACAAAAGCCTGTTATGAAGCGTCAACTGTTATAAATAATGTAGTGAAAACTATGCCAAAAATTAACTACAGTTCTTTAGAAGTGAGCAAGCTTTATAATTTTGTAGCTGTGTTTATGAAGAGAAATGGGGTTAAGAGTAGTGGAATAAAGAAGTCTGTTCTTGTAGGGGAGTTTGGGGCAGATAATATTAAGAGATTAATAACAAAGTCTTATTTAATTCAGTTAGCAGATGGAACTTTAACATTTAGTGTGTAGAATAGGAGATTGTAATGAAAAGATGTTTATCCCTAGCAGTTTTATCCAGTTTATTGGTTACTGGCTGTAGTAGTTTCGATTACAGTAAGATACAGTATCAGCCATTCTTAACTAGGCAGGAAGTAGTAGACTACTATGCCAATCAAATGAGTTATGATTCAATAGTTAAAAGAACTGCTGTAAGAACAAATAAAATAGAGTGGAATAAAGTTCCAGAGGATATACAGGATAAGTTGTGGCAGGAAACTACAAAGGTGCTTACAACATATCAGTTAAACGATGGTTACGAAGGAGAAATGACAAGATATGTGCATGATAATCTAAAGCTTACATTAGATGACTTAGTGTTGTCTGCACCAGATGGAGGTTTCTCATATACAGAGGCAGAAAGTAGAGGTTACTACTTTGTTACTGTATATTTTACTACTCAGTTAAATACACAGGGTAGTTTAAAGGGAGAGGCAAACTATATAGGGGTTAATGGTGCAATAATAGACGGAACTTCAGACGGAGTGGAAGAAGTTCCAGTACTAGATACAAATTTCATGAATGCATCGCTAGCTAAGATTAATGAGTATAGGGTAAAAAATCATTTAGAGCCATATCCAGACTATGGTTCTGCATTTACAAACAATGCTGTAGAGCAAGTGCAAGAACCGCAAGATACATCTGATGCAGAGGGAAATGCTATTGTAGAAAATACGGAAGAATCAATTTCTAATGAGGAAGTTATCAATCAGACGGCTACTCCTAATAAGAAATATATAGCAAGCAGTCTTATCTTTGTAAATAGCAGGAAAACTGCTAGTTCAATGGCTAAGAAGAGAAAATCTGTAACAAATCAGATAGAGGAAAGTACTACAGAAACAGTAGAAGAAAGCCAGTTAGAAGAGAGCGTATCCAGTGCAGATACGGAAACTATGGAATCATCCGAGACAGAGCCGTCAACTGATAGTGCATTAAGTACAGAAACAGAAAATACTGGATATAGCTATGTAGACAATAGTGAGGATGCGATTAACGATAGTTACGCTAACAATGTTAGACAATTACTATATGATGTAAAGCTGTTTAACAAAGTGGTAGGTAGTTCTCATGAACAGATGGCTTGTGTGCCTTATGTAAGTATGGTGTATAATCCAGTAGAGCCACATGGCAGTTTATCTGGGTATGGAATATTCTCTGATGGTGCTTATGGTTTAAAGGACTTTGGGTATGATAGAACCAAGTATGGTACTGGAACTATGAAGATTACCTTTGTATTTAAGCAAAATCCTCAAAGAAGAGATAGATTTGATTATAGTTACTGTTATATAAACGAGTATAAAACAAATATTAGTCTTGAGGATAAGGATGTTACACAGTCTAGCTATATTGATGGTATGCTAGATGTGGTTATAGAGAGGGCAGATAGAGCATTCTCCAATAAGGATAGTGCAGGTCTTATGAGTAAAGAGATTTACGAGCCATCAGACTTAGGTCTTAGGGAGTTAGAGCTTAGAAATTCTAGTAATGTACTAGCTTATATGACTAAGAGAGTTAAGACATTAGATAGAAAGAATAAGGAGTATTTAGTAGAACTTGAAAGAACTAGTGAGCTTTCTCCGAAGGGATTGGGAACTACTGCTCGATACAAGGATAAGTACTATGCTGTAATTCGCCAAGATGGGGTTGAGTTTAAAATTAACGATATTGTATGGGTTAGTCGTGATATAGAGCGTATTCCAGAGCCAAATAGTGATGATAGTATTATAAGACGCTTAACTTCTTTAAACCTTTCAGGAGATGTGTCTGAACAGGCGAAGATAGACATAAATGATATGTTTAAGAAGCTTTCTATAGGTGTAAATGAGAAGAGAAGAGAAGATTCTGTTGGCGAGGATGGAAAACCTGTTTATGGTGTCTATGGTAGATTTGATTCTGATACTTCACTGCTTAGTACTGAAAAGTCAGAGTATTTAAAGTCAAAGCTTACAACTAGACTCAATAGATTCGGTTCTGATAAGAATTGGAATTTAAACATAAGAGTCGCAGAGTGGTTAGGTGGATATAATGACCAAGTAGAGCTAGAAACAGAAGAACTATACACATACGAAGGCTTAGACAAGGGAATTTATGTTAAGAACTATTACTTAGTATCGCATTATGGAAAAGAGTGGGTAATAGATGATATTATAGCAATAGAGGAGAATGAGGTTTCTGGTGCTGAACTTGAGCAATTAAAGCAATCCTTTAAGTAAAAAATAAATTTAGTGAGAGGCTTGATAGCGAAACTATTTCTTCGTTTATCAAGCCTTTTGATAATATAGGGTATATAATAAAAATATTTTTGAAAGGGTGTAAAATGAGTTGTAAACAGCCATTTATCTATAACGATATGTATGCAGATGGGCTAAGTTTATCAGCCATACAGACTATAGAGAGTGTTAGGGAAATGGAAAGAATAGATTCATTAAGTGGTATGATATTTGACTTTCCGTTTGAACTAATAGAGCGTTCCTCAAATGAGGATAAAAGTATTCGAGAGATAGTAAAAGAAGATTGTATAGATTATACACAATATATCGGAAAACTTAGAGACTATCAGACTGTAGGTACTGGTTTTTTATACTACTCAAAAAAGAGTATGCTTGGTGATGGTGTAGGAATCGGTAAAACGGCTGAAATATCTGCATTACTAAATGTTCTATACCAAAGAAAAGAAATGAAACGGTTTATTATGGCTGTAGAGAACTCTGCTGTAGCTCAGACTGCTGTGGAATTAATGAGGTTTACTGGTTTAAGGGTGATATGGCTACAAACAGATGCTGTAAAGTTAAAGAGAGCAATAAAGAAAACGGATTGGTCTAAAGTAGATGGTATTATCATAAAGCATTCAGCCCTAAAGTCAGATACATTTTTTACATGGTTAGCTCAGTATGCCTTAGAAGATGGAACAAGCAGTTTATATGATACATTTATTTTAGACGAAAGTTCTGTTATAAAGAATAATAAGACAAAAACATTTGCTTATGTAAGACATCTGTCAAACATGGCTAAAAGGGTTCATTTTATGAATGCTACCCCATTTGATAAGTTTATTATGGATATATACCATCAATTCGATGTTATGAATGTGAACTTACTTCCTGCACAATGGAAGATAGAGAAAGAGTTTTGCACGAGAAGCCAATCACACTACTGGGTAAAGGAGATAGATTCGAACGGTATATACAGAGCTGTAAGAAAGCAAAGATTTGATATAGCTTCGTACAAGAATCAAGAAACATTTAAGAAAAGATTACAGCTAGTTTATTTTGCAAGAGATAAGAAGATGGTAGGGCTTGACAGACCAAACATTTATAAGGTATATACTGTAGAGCCAAGTAGTACTCAGCTAAAGGCTATAGTAGATGGCTATAGATACAATGAGGTGCTAAACTGTCCAAGCTTGGTGGAAGATTTAAAGCTTAAAACAGATAGAAATACAACACCTAAAATAAATCGTTTATGCGACTTGGTACAGAATGAGTTTTCTGATAGCAGTGTAATGGTATATTGCTTTCATATAGAAGCACAAAAAGCCATTAAAAAAGAGTTAGAGAATATAGGTAGAAAGTGTGTTATTTTAAACGGAGAAACTACTGGAAGCAACAAGGATTTAGAGCGATTAAAGATACAAAACGACTTTAATAGTGGGGTTTATGATGTTATAATAACAAATATTAAAAAGTCTTTGAACCTACAGGGGGGTGATGTATGTATATTTTACAGTATGAGTACTACAGTTAGTAGCATGGAGCAAATAAGAGGAAGAATTGATAGAAATGTTGATGAATCTATAAAAACTTATGTACTATTGCTGTATGAGGATACAGACGAGTATAAGTTCTTTACTCATGTAGTAAAACAGAGGGCAAAGGCTAGTAGAGAGCTAACTATAGACTCTAAAACAGCGATTGATTACTTTATGGATTGCATGGAAAGTTAGTGGGTTATATATGTTTGGTTTTCAAAAATTCACATCTACTTACAGTTGTAGGTTTGTGTGGCTTAATATGTTTCTGCTTTTAGGTATACACTGTGCTGTATTTAGCGAGTTGGTTAATGGTAACGCAGGAATTATGTGTGTAATACTTCTGTTATTATTACCATTAGCACTGCCAGTATTGTATATATCTGATAGAGTTGTAGTTGTTTATTTGGATGGTGAGCTAGAATCTGTTACGAAAGAAAAGTTTCTTGAGGCTATAAAGAATCAAGATATTAGTTATATACCTAGTAGGGATTATGATTTAGATGGACTTGCGTGTATGAATTTCTTTTTATCTACATTTGAGTGGGAACTTGTTGACGGTGAGATAGAAAGAATAATGTGGAAGAAATACGGTTCAAACTTATAGGAAATTAAAGTTGGGGGTGTGTATGATAAGTTTTTCGTTGAGAAGTGAAACTATTAGAAATATAGATGTATGTGTAGCTGTTATATGGTTTATATGCTTTATTGCATTAGGTGTGCCAGTATATGGAATTATGCATGGAACTAGTTTTAATATGACAAAACTCAATTATTTTATGAAGAGTTTTCTATTTTTATCCTACTTATGTACAGCTATGATGGTGCGGTGTAGGTACTTATGTAGCAGAATTGTAGATGTATACTTGCCTTATGGCATAGAGTCAATAAATAAGAGTGAGTTTATGGAATATGTTAAAAACGGAAATGTACGCTATATAGAGTAAACGAGTAATACACAGTATATTCGTTCCATGACTTTTGACATAACTAAAGAGGAGTATAATTTACTTAGACAAAGAGAGGCAAGCAAGGAAGTAAGTAAGTTAAAGTATAAAATAGACAGGGCAAAATAGCTAAAAACACGAAATTGGAGGGAAAGTATGATTGGGTTTAAGTTAGAAAGAAAGATAAGCATAGATAGTATAGAGGTTAAAGATAGTTTAGTAAATTGTTGTATTGGGATATTTCTCGCTAGTCTATACTTTATATTTCCAGAACTTAGAGTATTTGATAGCTCTGGGAGTATAAAGTTTTATGTACTATCAATGGTTGCATTTGGATGCCTGTATTCGATTTTTAGAGTAGTTGATGTAAATTACTATGTTAAAGTGTATAGCTTACATGAACTTGGTTACACAGAGAATAAAGAATTATGGTTAAATGCAGTTCTAAATGGAGAAATACCGTATATAGTAGGAACTCCTGTTGCACCGCTTGATGTAAGTGATACTGATATAAAGACTACGAGCATTGAGATTACAGGCGAAGAGTACACTTTGATTAAATCCAATGTCAATAAAGCGTTGCATGAGAGAAGTATGTAAAGGATAGAATTGCCAAGAGGTGTGCATAAAGTTACAGGAAAAGACAGAATATACCTAAAGTAGGAGGTTATAGGATAGGGTTTAGATTAAAAAAGAATACTATAATTAGTGGAGATGTTTTAACTGTTTCTATAGCTTTTGTGCTTATGTTGCTGTTTGCTATTTATTTTGATAGTAGAAATGCATCATCTTCACTAGATGATATTTGTTCGTACAATCTAGGTAATACCTTACTATTTATCATATTTGGTACAATATCTGCATTCTGTATAGCCTATATGGTTGTGTGCTTATTAGGTCTGTTTTGCAGTAGATTGTTTGATGCTTATTACATTAAATACTATATTTCAGATACATTAGATAGTCTTGTTTGATGAATATTTAAAGATGATTTGTACTGGGGCTATTCCTTTTATAGATGATGAATATATAGACGAGTTAGATTATACAGTAAAATGTGTTAAAGCGACTTTAATGAGTATGGATTACTGTATAGAATGATTAACAATAAAAAGCGAATGGAATAGCAGGAAAGATTGGCTTATACTAGAGAGAAATACGAAAATAGTAAACTGTTTAAGAAAAGTAAGATTTACTTATGTGATTAGGAGGATACATGGAAGGTTATAGAATAAATCTAAAAGTTAAGATTTATACAGGTATCTTAGCTAAAGCGTTTTACTTGTTTAACTCGCTAGTAGCCTATGCATCCTTTATGCTATCTGGCTATATGTTAGCAAAAAACAGCAATTATACATATATCTTACTGGCAGTTGCTATTATAGCTCTTATATCCTCGATTCTATGTAGAAAGTCAATAGTCACGCATAAGAATACCTATATCTTGAGGGCTTACTTCGATAATGAGGTTTCATTATCAAATACTGCAATTATTGATGAAGTTATGTCATGTAGGGTAAAGCCTATTTCAGAAAGCATAGATATAAGCAACTTAGTCTATAAGGATATTACTTTAGACAAGAAAATGAAAGAGCAATTAAGTGTATTTTTAAAGGATGCAAAAATTGAAAGTATTGAGAAAGTAACAGAGTTACTTTAATAAGTAGGTGATTAATGGATATTATTGGGTATGAGTTAGTAGAAAGCTTTTTGTATGGAAAAGTAGTATTTGGACTTCTAGGTTTATCTGCAATATTGCTTATTATAGCAAACTTTTTGTTTATCAAGACAAAGAGCATGAAAAGCTGTATTTTATTACTGGTAGCTGTTGTTACTATTGCGTTGGTATTTTTATCCCCACTAGCCATAAGTAAAGAAGATTTAGTTGTGTACTATAATATTACAGATATTCATGCTTTAAAAACGAGGGAGTTACTTATTAGCGAGATTAAGTCTGGAAATATACAGTATTGTGAGAATGCTAACAAAACAGTTTCATGTAATAAATCTTTATATATGTTGTCCGCCATACGAAGAGAAAGTAATCTATAGACAGTTAAAAAATAGCTTGGAGTAGCATAAAAGTATATAAATTATTTGAAAGGTGTTTATGTGTGATAGGATAAGAGAAATTAAAATTGCGTTTTTATTGTTTCTGTTTGTGCTTATCAATATAGCTACTGTTATAGTATTTGATAGGGTGTTTATTTTGTTCTTTTTGTTTTGAGGAGGAATTATGGGAGTTAAGGCTTATACATTAAAGATGACCTTTATTTGGTTGCCTGTACTTTTAATTTCTACATTTGGCTTGTATTTTTTAGCAAGAGCTTTCGCTTTGCAATTAGATGCACCATATAGTGTGCTTATTTACTTTTTCTATGGGGTTTCATCCTGTAGTTTATGGAAAATTTTCGATAGGAAGTTACCCTATGCTAAAGCTATCGTTTATTATGACGAAACTGTTGTCAGAAAAGAGTTAAATAGAGATGTCTTATTTCATGAAATTGTAGATGATAGTATTCCCTGTACAGATGGCAGGGAATGCCAAGGTCTTAGCGAATATGTCATTTACCTATCAGTGTTTGAGCTTAATCAGATAATTAAGGATGGAAAATAAAATTCCATTAAGTATTACAGTTCCAGAAATCTATACAGTTATATTTAACAGTATAGAAATTGGCATGACACTAGCCTTTATATCAGTATATTTATGGACTGTTAATCAGTTTAAGACAAACAGTCGTGTTATCGGTGTTCATCCCATGGAGTTGTTGCTAATTCCTGCTTGTTCTGTGGCTTTATATGTAGCAGTTCCGTTAGTTTTTATTACATTTATGTTTTAGTGGAGGAAATAATGAAAAGAATTATAGCGATTTTAATTTTAGTAGCAGTGTGTTTATCAGCTTGTGGTTCTAAGTCAGATAAGCAGGATTACAAAGCCTTGTATGAATCAGAAGTAGCAAAAACAGCGAATCAAGGCTTTGAAAACAATTCATTAAAGCTTGCACTTGCAGGGTATGATGAAAAGTACAAGGATTCTGTTGATTTAACCCAGTATACAGTTTTAAATACTGGGGAAGTAGCTTTTAATACATTTAATAACCAAGCATACCTCTCTGGAAGAGTTAAGTTTGAACAGCAAGATGCTATTCAAAATTCAACAAAGCTCTATTTAGTAAGCAACATTTCAGTATCTCCTACTGATAGTTGGACAATCCGTACAAATACATCAAGAACAGAGCTAAGTAATGTGAATGGTGTAGAGGGAAACATTGAGTTATATAAAATTTACGATTCAGTTGATTCAGCCTTTATCTATGATAACTTTGTATCCCCATTTTTAGTACAAAATAACCTTACAGCAAAGAGTATGCAATATCTATTTATTGGTGGAAGTAAGTCTGGTGTAGAGGTTACAACGAAAGTTAATATAACAACAACAGATGTAACAACGAGTATTAAATCTGTTCCAGTAGATAAGCTTTATAGTGAAGATGAACTCAATAGAGTAAAAGAAGAAAGATATAAGGCAGAGAAGGCAAAAATAGAAGAGAGTAGGGAACAAGAGCGTATTCTACAGGAAAAATTAGCGGAAGTAAGTGAACAAGGAGAGAGTATTGAGTCTACAGAGGCTAGTACAGTAGAAAGTATGGAGACAGCTCCTTTACAAGAGACAGTTGGTTCTGAAATAGATACAGAAGCAGAAACAGAGACAATAGAAAATGAAAGTGAAAACTTAAAGATTAAAGAGAATATAAATAGTGAGTATGTAGATGTTCAAGTTCCAGAGTATAAGACTACTACAAGTGAGTATATATTTAGAGTTGGTGTTATCATGAGTGGCGAAAATGCTATAGTTTATAAGTTCCTCTATAGAAACGATGATAAGGTAGGTTCAAACAAAGAGATTTTAGATGGGCTTATTTCTTCAATGGAAGTGGATAGTATGAAAGTTAGCATGGAGAAGTAAATCCGTTAGATGGGAGTAGAAAGCTTTTCAAAAATGAGAAAAGCTTTCTTTTTTATTTTAAGTGTTATATAGATATAGGAAAAAGTATTGTCGAGGAGGTATTAAGTGGAGAGAATAATCGTGGTAGCCAATATCTATAAAGGAGCAATATTCGAGGGCTACAGAATAGTAAATATTGATACCTTGCAAGTTCTTGATGTTTCAGTAGAAAGTTTCAAGAAAGTTATAAGCGGAAATAGCCTAGAGTTTATAAATGCAGAAATCCGTTCGGATGGTTCAGTACATGGAAAGGGTATGCATTTAGATAGGCTAGCAAGAATAAACTCAGCAAGTAATCCAACATTACCAACTTACTGTAGAGATAAATCGCCAATGGTTTATGTGGAGTATACATCAAGAGGAAACCATAAAGCTTTTGATTGGGGTGGAAAACTATTTGACATTGACCCAGATAGACTGGTTTACTTTAGAAGTAGATTCATAAATATGAAACCTATTTATGATAATTTTACAGTAAAAGATGTAGTTAAAAAGCAAAGCCAAACACCTGCTAGAGGAAAGTTTAATACAAGTAGTGGTTTAAGTATAAATGGTGTTAAAGCTAATACAAATCAGCAAAATATAGATATTAATGTAATAGAGGATGATTTTCGTGGGACTGTTAGACGAAGTGCCTGTATGGGTGAATTTGTGCTATTAAACGGTGGAGAAGCAGAATACACAGAGAGTGGTCGAGTTTATACGGGTGCTTCTGGTATAAAGATATTTGACTTTAAATCTTCAAATGAGTTAAACGACTACAAAGATATTGGTGAAATGACGGTTGGTTCTAAAGTAGCCCTTTCAGCCTTGGCTTTGTCCGATATAAACTACTTTTATTTCTGTTTACTTACTGATTTAAATAGAGTAATAGTTCCTAAAGAAAATATGTTTGTGGATACTGCTTGTGTTAGTGCAGATACGCTATACTTAAATGCAGGATTTGTTGATAGTATGGACTGTAGTGAGTTATTGTTTATTCTGCTTCATGAGATGATGCATGTATTTTTTAGGCATATATACACTGGCTTAAATAAAGAGCATAACCTACATAATATAGCTACAGACCTTATAATAAATAAGCAGATAGCGGAGGAGTATGGGGCATATCCAAATAAAGGAAAGATAGAACTGACAGGTAGAGGTTCTTATGCTTCTAAGTGCGGAATACAGTTCCCTACACTCGGTGGATTATGGCATGATGATGTAGATGTGCAAAACGATACATCAGAGGGTATATATAATGAGTTATTGGAGGAGTATTTAAAGCAAAAGAAGAACCAGTCAATGAGTAATAGTTCCAGTAACAAAAATAGTTCTAATAGTTCCAATAGTTCTAATAGCAAAAACGGACAAAATGGCTCAAATAGTTTATCGGACTCTAATGGTTATGAAAA